>QFCS01001115.1_pt1 | contig 68595 bp, 61 predicted proteins | sample 3576561 | NCBI WGS metagenome assembly QFCS01 | reverse complement strand
GACAGACCCGTCGGGGTCCCCCGCATCGAACACGCCCGACAGAGTGGCAGCATCCGTCCACCCCGCATTGGTCGACAGATCGATCCCGGTCACCTGCCGCACCCGGAACGTCACCCCCGCAAGAGGCGTCAACCCCGTCGTATCGACCTGGGTGCCATTGCTCGGCAACCCCGACGCCACATCCGGCGCCTCCAACTTATGCACCGTGATCGACCCCAACGCATCCGGATCGACCAGGGGTGCCGCCACCGCCGGAGCCGCCAGGCTGAGGCCGAGGAGAGCGGCCGCCAGGCCGGCCAGGAGTCCGGCACGGCGCCGGCGCTGAATGTGTGTCGTCATGATGTCATTCCTTGTGTTCGGGTGTCACTGGTGTTCGGGTGTCACGTGTTGTCGGTTGCGGGGTGAGGGGTCACGCCCGGGGAGCGTCCGCGGCGGCGGGCGTCGCTGCCGGACGTCTGCGAACGAGGAGAAGCGCCGCGGCCAGGAGGCCGAGAGCCAGAAGCGTCGTGCCGACGGTGAGGAATGGAGCGCCTCCCGGGCCGCCCGCTTCGGGGAGATCGAGGGTCGGTACGTCTTCTACGCGGATCGGGGCGACACCGTCGAGGTCGACGAGCGACACGTTCGGGGAAGCACCCGCGGCGAGGGCCACGGTGCCGTCGGCGGCGATGGAGAACTCGACGCGCTCGGCCAGCAGTTCGAACCCGGGCAGCGCGGCGGTCTCTTCGAGCCAGTACGTGCCGACGTGCAGGGTGGTCCCGCGGAACAGTCCGGTCACGCCTGCCCGCCGTCTTCGGCCGCGGGCAGGGGATCGATCACGGCGACCGTCGCGTCGACGGCGTCGTAGACCGCCCACACCGATCCGTCCATGGCCACCACGGTGCCGCTGGCATCCTCGCCGACTTTCAGCACCTGCACGATGGCGGGGGTGACCTGGGTCGTGGTGCATGCATCGCCGCAGGGCTCGGGGGCGATGGGGTCGTCGGGGGTGCCGGCGGTGCCGGTGACGGTGTTGGTGAGCGTGCGCGACAAGGCATCGTCGTCGACCGTGACCCGATAGGTGACGATGGCGACTGCGCCGACGGGAAGGGTGAAGGGTCCGATGATCAGTTCGTCACCGACGGGATCGGACACCGCGACCGCAGTGCCGCCGTCGATCGACACCTGGGCCGATCCCGAGACGAAAGCAGCATCGTCGAGCACGGCCGACAGGTCGTCACTGACCGTCACCCCGTCGAGGTCGACCGTGGCCTCGCTGGTGATCGCGACCGCGTAGGTCAGCACGTCGCCGGGCTCGACCGTGTCGCCGTCCCCCAGCAGCACACCGCCGAGTGAGGCGCTCTTGGCCAGCGACCACGTGAGGACGGGCTCGACGAGCACGGTCGCGTCGGCCTCGTTCGAGATGACCTCGCGCCCGTCTTCGGTCACTCCCGAGGCGGAGGCGGTGTCATCGATGCGGCCGTGCTCGACATCGGCATCCGTGGCGAGATAGGTGGCGGTGCAGGTCATGCTCTCCGACGGGTCGAGGGCCGGCTGCGGGCAGGTCGGCCCCGAGGTGAGGGCGCCGGCCGGAGCCTGCTGGATGTCGGTGACCTCGACGTCGTCGATACGGGCGTCGGAGATGTTCGTGACGACGAAGCTGTAGACGACCTCCTGCCCGGGGCCGGTGATGACCTCGGGAGTGGGGGTCTTGGTGATCGACAGACCGACGGGGGCGAGAAAACTCACCGACGCGCAGGCCGGAAGGGCGATACCGATGTGGTCGACGATGTTCTCCGCGCAGTTCTCGTAGGTGCCGACGGTGTTCGAGGTGACATCGACGGTGATCGTGCACGACACTTCGCCCGCGGCGAGCCGACCGTCGGAGACGACGATGTCGCTCGCGCCCACGGTGGCTGACACGGTGGCGTCGCACGTGCCCCCGATGTTCGCCGGGCTGTGGACGACGAGGCCGCTGGGCAGGGCATCGGTGAACTCCCACCCGTCCTTCTCCGCGAGTTCGCTCGTGTTGGTGACCGTAAGAGTGAGCGTGGAGGGAGCGCCGGTGGTCGTCGACGCCGGCTCGAATGACTTGTCGAGCTGGGGGGTGACGTCGAGGACGCGGATGTTGTCGAACGCTCCGTCGTTGCCGATGCCGGTACCTGTGAGGTTTCGCACCGTGATGCCGAAGGGGTCACCGTTGTGCAGCATCGCGGTATCGGCAGCGAAGCTGCCATACCAGACGGTGCTCCCGTCGACGAGCGTGGTCATTGCTCTCGGATCGGTGCACAGGTTGATCGCTGTGGCCGACAGCGGAGTCTCGACACCGAGCGTGTCGACGGAGGAGAAGGCAAGTCGCGGGGGCGTGGCGCCAGCGGTCAAGCAGTTCGAAGCTGCCCCATCGACGGAGAACGTGATGAATCGGCCCTCCGTGGCGAGGGGGAGTAGCGACGTCACGAACATCCGGGCGTTGGCTGGGCCGTTCGATGAGGTGTTGCTCGATACGGCGCGGTTGACGGCGGCGTTCGAAGGATCGTTCAAGAGTCCGAGCGCATTGGCCCGACGACGGGCGGAGTTGAACTGGGAGGCTTGTCCGTCACACATTCCGCCGGGAAACGTCTGAGCGTAGCTGACGATGAACCCGTTGCACGCGGAGGCATTGAGCCAGAACGGGTCGGCCGTGTAGGTCGCGCCCGAGAGCGACACATAGGCCTCGAGTTCGGTGATGCCCATGCCTCCCCACAGGCGGTATCGGTGCGCGGGAGCACGCGGCGACGGGTGGGCCGCGAGCTCCGACAGAACTGACGGGTACGCTAGCGCCGTCGATCCGCACGCCGGAAGAGAGCCGAGATTACGCCTCCGTTGCGCCGGTCCGCGCCGCGAAATTTGGCGGGAGGATCGCCCGTTTCGCCGAAATTCCCCCGGCCTGCGCCCCCCTCGTTCGAGGGGTTGTCCACCGTGCGCCGCTGTGCTTAGTCCGCGAGCGCGATCCGTTCGACCACACCATCCCGATCCACGACGACGGTGATCGCCTCGGCGCGCCCCGGCGGCACGGCGCGGATCACGATCCGCCCGGCGGGCACCGAGTCGACGACCTCACGCAACGCTTCGGCGTGGTCCTCGGCCAGTCGCTGCTGTGCGTCTGGCTCGCCCAGCAGCACCACGTCGACCCCGCGGGTGCGGGCGCGGCCGACCGCTTCTTCCAGACGCGGATGCCGCAACTGCGGGGCGAGGATGCGGTCGCGGATGAGCCCTTCGCGAATCGACAACTCGAGGTGGAACGCGGCGTCGAGCTCGCGTCCGCCGATCAGGTCGTTCAACGGGCCGCGGGCCGCCGCGGCGATCTCGGCGAGATCGGCGGACGCGGCGGCGGTCGCGGCGTCTTCAGCGTCGGCACGCGCCTCAGCCTGGGCGGCCGCGTCGCGCGCACTGCGCTCACGACGCGTGAAGTAGCGGATGCCGGCAAGCCACACGTAGCCGACGATGACGCCCACGACCGGATTGGTGAGGATCTGAGCCACTGTCGTCGGTGACTCGTTGACGTCGATCGCCCACGCGAGGGTCAGGGCGAAGATGAGAGCGCACGTGAGCCCGCCGAACCACGGGTTTCCGCGCGCGATCATCATCGCCGCCATGTAGGTCGGAAACTGCAGCAGCCACAGACTCGCGTACTCGGGGGTGTAGGTGAACTCGAACAGTCCCACCACCGAGCTGAACACGACGCACGCGCTCAGCGCGAAGGCGGTCGCCCTGCCCAGCGGTCGCGGGGTGCGCACGGTGAGCAGCAGCGCGGCCCCGAGCGCGGCGGCGTAGGCGGCAGGCAGGAAGGGTCCGTCGCTCGGAAGCCTGCCGACGAGGAAGCCGTGCACCGCACCGGTCGCCCACACCAGCACCAGCACCCATCGGGTGATGGGACGCTCGAAACCGCTGCCGCCCAGGTGATTCTCGCCCAGGTCAATCCCACCCGGGTCGCTCGCATCACGCTCCGCGGCACGTATTCGCTGCGCCATCATGCCGGCCACCGCAGCGACACCGAGCTTCCCTCGCCCGCAGACGAGGTGATGATGCACACGCCGCCGACGTCCTCGACGCGCCCCACGATGCTCTCGCGCACGCCGAGGCGCGTGGCGGGGAGGGCACGGTGATCGAACCCGTGGCCGTCGTCGTCGATGTCGATGCGCAGTAGTTCGCCGGGCGCTCCGGCCACGCTGATCGTCACTCGCGGCACCGTGGCGGCATGGCGCACCGCATTGCGGATCGCTTCGGCGGCGGCCAAGGCGAAGGCGGATGCCGCGAGGGGCGGCATCATCCCGTCCGTCACTGCGGGCACCAAACGCACCTCTGCGGGCAGGTCGGCCAGGGACGACTGGATGGTGCGGGCGCACTCGAGCACAGGTGCCACCTCGTCGCCGGCCATCGGTGCGGTCACCGACGAGCTCAACGCCGCGAGCGCGTCGGCCCCGGCGGCGCGGAGCACCGGGGGTGGTGGACCGGTCACGCGCGAGGCCGCCGTCAGGGTGGCCAGCACCTCGTCGTGCACGACGCGGGCGACGGCGCGCTGTCGTTCGGCATGGGTGTGGGCCCACACTTCGCGCCGCCGTGCCTCGCGCAGTTCGCTCTCGCGCGCGTACAGATCCTGCAGGCGGTGGAGCAGCCCCAGCATGATGGCGAGGAACATCAGGTTGCCGAGGTGGGCCACCGTGTTGACGGCGAACAGGCTGGTCGGTGCTCCCAGGGAGATCACGGTCGAGATTCCGGGGAGCAGGCAGAAGAGCACCGCGGTGCCGACCGCCGCAGCGCTGGGCAACAGGAGCAGCGGAAAGCAGATGAAGGCGGGGAGCAGTCCCCGCACCCACGGGTCGACCACATCGATGTCGGCGCCCCGGTAGGCGGGGGCCCACGTCAGCAGCAGCAGGGCGCCGATGACCGGCACGCTGATCCACAGCCCTCTCAGGACAGCGGGCGCCAGACGGCGGGCGCCGAGGGTGAGCACGATCATCAGGGCGATGCATGCGATCGCCCCCGCCGTCCACGCCGGTGCGAACGAGGCGCTCTGAGCGAGTGCGCCGGGGGTGTTGGCCGCGGTGAGCAGCAATCCGCTCGCGGCGATGAGCTGCCCGATGGTGCGCATCGGGGGAGTGACGGCGACGCTCGCGGTCATCGCTCGGGAGAAACAGTCATCGTTCGGGGGGAACGATTCCGTCTTCGACTGCGCGGCGGTACAGCTCCACTTTCGTGTGGGAGGGGCGGTCGAGCGCGGCATACTTCGCGCGGATCCGTCGCACGTGGTCGTACACGGTCTCCTTGCTGATGTAGAGCAGGGCCGCCACGCGCTCCGCGGTCTCGCCCGACGCGTACAGGGCGAGCACCTCGGCTTCGCGCGCGGTCAGCTGGGCGCGGACGAACCCCTCGTCGCCGTCGAGCGCACTGGCCCAGTCGGCGCTGGTGGCCACTCCGCCGGCCAGCACCGTCTCGACGGCGGCGACCAGAGCGGTGGGCAGATCGGACTTGCGGATCATTCCGGCAGCGCCCGCGGCAATGGCCTCGCGCACGAGGTGCGGGCGATCGCCCGCGGTGTAGGCGATCACCGGCGCCTGGAAGACGGCCAGGTGGTGCAGGTTGTCGGTCGGCGTCGATCCGTCGGCGAGGGCGAGATCGAGCAGGATCACGTCGAGCCGGATGCGCTGCGACATCAACTCCTGCACCGTCGTGCCGGTGGCCACGACCTGCAGCGCGGGCTGCTGGTTGAGGATCGTCGTGGTGCCGAGGATGACGGCCGGATGATCGTCGATGATCCCCACGCGCGCCGCCATCCGCGGGTCCCTCGGCGGGGGCGTGGGGGTGGACATGTGCCGAGCATAGCGGCCAGGGAACGGCGTGGCGATGGAGATCTGAGACCGCGTCTTCGGGGCGGCGAAACGCGTGTGGAAACCGGCGCAACGGGCCCTCGAGCGCCGTGACTCCGCGGAGGGTTCTGGCGCAACCGAGGCGCAATCTCGGCGGTCTTCCGGCGCGGTGTCCGATCGCGTTACCGTCTCTCACCGTCATCACCGCCTGCCCCTCGACCCACCCGAGATAACCGGGGCGAGCCAGTCCGGCGCCACAGCGGCGGCCCGCGCCCCGTCGGGAATCGATGGATGCTGCACGGCCGGCGTCCGGCACCCCGCCCTCCCACTTTCCCTTGGCGATCATGCGACCGCAGTCGCGATGCCACCACCTTCTGGAGAACCATGCGCGACCTCACCGCGACCCCTGCGCCCCGTCGGCGGAGATGCCCTGCCGGGCGCAACACGCCGTCTGCGACCGGCCGCCGCCGTGCCTCGGGTCTGCTGCTCGCGGCCGTGCTGGCCGTTTCGGGGCTCGCCCCGGTCGTCGGGGGCGCTCCGGCGGCCGTCGCGGCCTCCGTCAGCGGCGTGGTGAACACCTACCAGGCGGTGTCGGCGGTGACGGGCACCACGGTGACGGTGACCGGTGCCACGCGCGGAGCGGCAACGCCGTTCGCCGTGGGAGACCGGGTGATGCTCATCCAAATGACCGGCGTCTCGCCGGCTCAGCCCGGATCGAACATGGGAAACTACGACACCGCGGTGATCACCGCCGTGTCCGGCTCATCGATCACGCTCTCGGCGATCACGCGCACCTATTCCCCCGCCACCGAAGCGGTGCAGCTCGTGCGCATGGAGCACGACACCGCTCCGACCACGGTCACCGGCACCATCACGGCGGCTCCGTGGGACGGCGCGACCGGCGGTGTCATCGCGATGTCCGGAGGTTCGCTCACTCTGAACAGCGACATCGACGCGAGCGAGACCGGCTTCACGAACGACAACCCGCCGACGGGTGCGGTGGTGCCGAGCCTGTCGGCAGGGGCCGGTGCGGTCGCGGGGCGGAACGAGGCGGGTGTCGCGCACAACGACCTCACGGCATCCGACGACGCCTGTGCGGCGCCGTCGGAGAACCCGGAGCCGACGCCGACCCCCACCCCGACGCCGTCGGAGCCGTCGCCGAGTCCGACGCCGCCCGAGAACCCCCAGGGTGAGCTGCCGGTGACCGGCGCCACCGTGGCCTGGACGGTGCTGGGCGCGGCGTTGATGCTGCTGCTGGTCGGAGGGCTGTTGGTGCGTCGCCGTCGCCGCGAGGCGGACCCCACCGTCTGAGGCTCCGGGTCGCTCCGCTCGCCTGTCGTGTGTCGGGCGAGCGGAGCGGCGTGGTGTGAGAGGGAAGCAGCGGCCGCGCTACGCCGGATCGATGCGCAGCACGCCCGGTGACTCCGTCGCCGCGAGGTCGTCGGCGATCCGCACCGTTCGTGCGAGGTCGTCCACGGCCCCGACAACGGTGCCGAAGAGTTCGCGGTCGGAGCAGACGGCGGTCACCGTCACGAACTGGTCGCCGGTGTCCCAGGTGTAGGTGACGAACGGGGGGGGGGGGGCACCGTCGGCGCTCGCGGGCGGAAGCGGCATCGTGAGCTTCTCGCCCACCCCGAGGTGAGGGCTGCGGAAGCTCTCGGTGTCGTCGTACTCCATCGGCATCATGGCGCGGGCGGTGCGCAGCTGAGGGGTCGCCTGCTGCACCTGAGCGAGGACCACCAGCAGATCGGGCTGGTCCTTCCATACCCACGCGCGCACGCGACCGGCCGCTTTGCGCATCAGCCACGGGGTCGCCTGGCTGACCGCCCACGCAGCCATTCCGCCGCCGGGCCGCCCGGTCACGCCGAGACTGGCGTTCGCCTGAGTGAACAGCATCCGGATCGCGCGCTTGCGGGCACGCCTGCCGCGCCATCCGAACGACTCTGTGATCGCCACCCAGCGGCGGCTGTCGGCATCCGCGAGAAGTCGCACCATTTTTCCAGCCTAAATTGCTATTGTCGCCGAATGCGCCCCTTTACCCCCCGGGGGGCCGTCGCCGTGTTGCTCTCCGCTGCCCTCATCGTCGCGACGCCCGCCGTCACCGCCACCGCCGCTTCCGCGCGCCCCGCGCAGGTCGGTCTCATCAGCTTCGTCGGCGCCTCCTTGGAGTCGTCCGGTGCCACACTGACGATCGACTGGTCGGACGTGAAAGGCGCGAAGATGTATGAGGTCTTCACCTCGACCTCGTACGACGCCCTCCCGAAGAAGACCACGCCGAAGATGACCGTCACGTCATCGAAGGCGAAGATCACGCGCCTGGCCAAGGGTCGCGACTACTTCGTGCAGGTGCGCGCCGTGGGAGACGCCGGCGTTGGACCGCGCTCCTGGCGCGTCGGTCACCGCACGATCACCGCGGAGGCGTCGGTGAAGTCCACCTCGCCGCGCTTCAGTGCCATGACGTGGAACATCTGCTCCAACATGTGCTCCGGGTTCTCCACTCGGAAGAAGGTGATCAACAACCGCATTGCCGAGCTCACCCCGAGCGTGGTCGCGTTCCAGGAAGCGTCGAAGTACGTCACGGCGCCGAGCGGGTACACCTTCGCCTACAACGGCCAGAACGACCTGCTGGTGCGCAAGGGCGAGTTCTCCACCATCAAGAAGAACTCCAAGGGCGCCACCAGCGGCTATGCCAAGTTCGGCAAGAAATACTCGTCGCCGGGCAAGGGAATCGCGTGGGCAGCCCTCAAGCACCGCTCCGGCTCCTACGTCGTCGTCGTCAACGTGCACATGATCGTGGGGACCTCCGGCAAGCCGGTCGCCCAGCGCGAGTACGAGGCGAGCCGCGTGCAGGCATACATCACGAAGCGCCTGAAGATGCTCAAGGCCTCGCACGGCTCGCTCACCGACTGGTCGAAGGTGCCGGTCGTGGTGCTGGGAGACTTCAACACACAGAAGTCGCGCACGGGCGACGACACGATGAAGGTCCTCATGAAGTCGGGATGGCACGACGGATTCGACCAGGCGCGATCGCTGAAGCGCCAGCACCACAACACGGCCAACCCCGACATGCTCAGCAAGCCGATCGTCGGCATCACGTGGGGTGCGCACATCGACAAGGTGCTCGTGAAGCCGACCCGTGCCGTGGTCTACCGCTGGGAGAACGCGGGCAAGATGTCCGGCAGCCGGTACGTCACCCCGCTGGGGTCGGATCACCATCCCCTCCTGGTCGACCTCGCCGTGCGCTGACCCTTCGTGGCGGCGTGTTGCGCCGCATCGCCGTGCCTCAGGGGCGGGAGCACCTGCTCGGGTAGACTTCGACCGGCGCACACGCGACCGCGTTCCGCCGCTGCCGCAGACAGATTGGCCCCGTACCCCGTGACCGAATCCGCGACGCCCACCAACCCGTCTCCGCGCGACACGCCGCTGACCATCGTGATGGCCGCCGACACCTTCGCGCCCGACGTGAACGGCGCGGCCCGTTTCGCCGAGCGTCTCTCGGCCGGCCTCGCCGCGCGCGGTCACGACGTCCACGTGGTGACGCCCAGCGTGGGTCATCGCAACCACGGCGTGTTCACCGAGAACATCGAGGGACAGGACCTCACGGTGCACCGGCTGCCGGGATGGCGGTGGTACCCGCACGACTGGCTACGTTTCGCGTGGCCCTGGCGCAGCAAGCACTACGCGCGCAAGATCCTCTCCGCCGTGCAGCCCGACGTGGTGCACAGCCAGTCGCACATCGTGATCGGTCGAGGCATGACCCGCATCGCGCACGAGCGCGGCATCCCGGTCGTGGCGACCAACCACGTGATGGCCGAGAACGTGCTCGACTTCACCACGTTGCCCCCCGTGCTCGACAAGATCGTGGTGAAGCTCGCCTGGGATGACGCCAAGCGCACGTTCCTGATGTCGCGGGCGGTCACCACCCCCACCCGCAAGGCGGCGGAGTTCCTCGAGAAGACGATCGACATCGAGGGCGTCATCCCGATCAGCTGCGGGATCGACAAGCGCAACTACACGCCCGACCTCACCCCACGCGCGCACCACCGGGTGCTGTTCGTCGGCCGGCTCACCACCGAGAAACACGTCGAGGTCACCCTCCAGGCCGTCGCGAAGCTCAAGGACGAGATCCCCGAGATCACCTTCGACATCGTGGGGGGCGGCGACCAGCGCCGCAACCTCGAGCAGACAGCCCAGCGCCTGGGCATCACCGACCGGGTGCGATTCTTCGGGCGCGTGTCGGAAGAGGATCTGCGCGCCGCCTACACGCACGCCGACGTGTTCGCCATCGCCTCGGTCGCCGAGCTCCAGTCGATCGCCACGATGGAGGCGATGGCGTCCGGGCTGCCGGTGGTCGCCGCCAACGCCGTGGCCCTGCCGCACCTCGTGCACGACGGCGAGAACGGCTACCTGTTCGAGCCGGGCGACGTCGACGACCTCGTCGAGAAGCTGCGGCGCGTGCTCACCGCCTCTCCGGAGGAGTACCTGCGGATGCAGCAGGCCTCGCTCGACGGCGTCGACATCCACGACATCGAGAAGACGCTCGACACGTTCGAGAAGCTGTATCGCGGCGAACCGGTGTGAGCGCCGCGGTGACCCGCCTTTTCTTCGACGCGCGATACATCCGCACCGACTTCCACGACGGCATCAGTCGGTACTCGGCCGAGCTGGCCGCGGCGGTGGCCGCAGCCGCACCCGTCCGCGGGGTGGAGGTGACGTTCCTGATCTTCGACGAGGCGCAACGCGGCTTCCTGCCTCCCGGGTCGAAGGCGATCACGATCGGCGCGCCGACATCGATCGCCGAGCCACTGCGCGCCCTGCAGGTGCGGCGGCATCGCCCCGACGTCGTGTTCTCGCCGATGCAGACCATCGGGACGCTCGGCCGCCGATTCGGCCGGGCGGGCTACCGCCAGATCCTCACCCTGCACGACACGATCTACTACCGGCATCGAACGCCCCCACGGGATCTGCCGTGGTTCGTTCGGCTCGGCTGGCGGCTGTTCCACCTGTCGTACGTGCCGCAGCGTCTCACGCTCAACGCGGCCGACGTCGTGGCGACCGTGAGTGAGACCAGCGCTCGGCAGTTCGCCGACGTGAAGCTGACGCGACGCCCGGTGGTCGTGATCCCCAACGCGCCGCAGCGACTGGCCGAGCTGCTGCCGGCGGATGCCGTTGTCCGGCCGGGTGCCGAGAACCTCGTCTACATGGGTTCGTTCATGCCCTACAAGAACGTCGAGACGCTGATCCGGGCGATGGCCCAGCTGCCGGGGCGCACGCTCCACCTCCTGTCACGGCTCTCGCCGGCCCGCCGGGCCGAGCTCGATGCCCTCGTGCCTCATGGTGCATCGGTGGTGTTCCACGGTGGCGTCACCGACGCGGAGTACGCGCGCCTGCTCGCCGACCGGGCGGTGCTGGTGTCGGCATCCCTCGACGAGGGGTACGGGCTGCCGCTTGCCGAAGCGCTGGCGCTGGGGGTGCCCGCGGTGGTGACCGATATGCCGATCTTCCGCGAGGTCGCCGGCGGCGGCGCGCTGTATGCGCCGGGGACGGATGCCGCGGCGTTCGCGGCCGCGGTGCGCTCGCTCGACGATCCGCAGACCCGGGAGGGCGTGGTGGCAGCGGGCCGGGCCCACATCGCCCGGTTCGACTGGGGGCGCTCAGCCGGCATCCTGCTCGACACGGTCGCCTCGCTCAGCTGACGTCGCTCGCGCGTCTCGGCCGCGGCTGAGGTCAGCTCCGCCAGCCGCGCCGAAAGCAGGGCCGATCGTCGCTTTCAGCGCCTCCGCGGGGCAGACAGTGACATCGGCCCTGCTTTCGGCCCGCGGGACGGGGATCGGATCAGGGCAGGCGGTTGGGGTCGGTGGGAATCCGACGGTAGCCGTCGGACGGGAGGGCGCGCACGGTGGCGATGGCACCGGCCGCGGCGAGGGCGGCCACGAGGATGAGGATGAACATGGCAGAAACGCTACGCATGGCCAGATTCCGCCACTAGTGGCAGAACGGCACATGACGGTAGGATTCCTGCCATGAAGACGGTTGCGTGTGTGGTGCTGCCCGGGTTCGCCCCCTTCGAGTTCGGCTTGGCCTGCGAGGCGTTCGGACTCGACCGGTCCGACGACGGCATCCCGAACTTCGATTTCCGCATCGTCACGCCCGACCCGGGCGCGGTTCCGAGCAACATCGATTTCTCGATCAACATCGAGCGTGACCTCGCGTTCGCCGATGAGGCGGATCTCGTCGTGGTTGCTCCGATCCCGCGCGCGTCGTGGGGGCGGGTCGACGAGCGGGTGCTCGACGTGGTGCGCCGCGCGGTCGACCGGGGAGCGTGGGTGCTCACCGTCTGCAGTGGGTCGTTCGTGGTGGCCGCCGCAGGCGTGCTCAGCGGTCGCCGCGCGACCACCCACTGGCGCTACGCCGACACGATGTCGGAGATGTACCCCGACATCGAGGTGGATCCTCATGTGCTCTACGTGCAGGACGGGCGCATCATCACGAGCGCCGGGACGGCGGCCGGCATCGATGCGTGCCTGCATCTGCTGCGGATCGAGATCGGTGCGGAACTGACCAACAAGATCGCCCGCCGCATGGTCGTACCGCCCCAGCGTGACGGCGGGCAGGCGCAGTTCATCGACAAGCCGCTGCCGGTGAGCACGTCGCTCTCGCTCGCGCCGGTCACCGACTGGGTGCTCCAGAACCTGCGCCTCGACCTGTCGGTGGATCAACTCGCCGCCCGCGCACACATGTCGCCGCGAACCTTCGCGCGGCGGTTCAAGGCCGACTTCGGCACGACTCCGGCGGCCTGGCTGGGGCGCCAGCGCATCATCCACGCCCAGCGACTGCTCGAGCAGACCGATCTCGGGCTGGATGCCATCGCCTACGAGTGCGGCTTCGGATCGGCCGCGGTGCTGCGGCAGAACTTCTCCCGCGCGCTGGGAACGACCCCCACCGCCTACCGCGCGCGCTTCACGTGCACCGAGCCGATGGAGGTGACCGAGCCGATGGAGGTGACCGAGCCGATGGAGGTGACCGAGCCGATGGAGGTCGAGGCCCTCGCGTCGTAGGGCTCAGCTCCCGTTTCGTCTCGCTCCGCTCGCGGGGCGACCGCGCGTGTCCTCGTCGCCGTGAGACGGCATCTGGCCGCTGAGCCAGCGGGTATTCCCCGACTCCTCGGCGCGAGGGTGCAGTCTCGCGGATACGGACGGAGGGGGCGGGCCTGGTCAGTGGTCGCGGTGCGCCCAGACCTCATCGCGGGCGGCGCGCAGCGCGTCGGCATCCTCCGGAGCCAACACGCGCGTACTGCGCCGGCACGCGTCGTCGGCGAAGCGCTGCAGGACCGCGCGGTGGGCGGGTGCCGCGGTGGCCAGCGCCCCGAGGCACTTCTGCAGGCGGATCTGCACCTCCACCATCCCACCGCCGTCGCGCGCCAACGGGCGCACCGTGTCTTCGAGCAGGTCGTCGAGGCGGAGCGGGCGCACTCGCACCTGCGGGAAGCGGACCTTCGGGTCACGGTCGCCGGTCAGGGCCGCCGTCAGCACGCGCTGCAGCGCACCGATCACCTGGATCGCGGTGCCGGGGTCGTTCGTCGACGGCGACAGCGCCCGGCTGGCGATCTCGGCCAGCGCGATCACGCCCAGGCGGGGATCCTGTTCGTACGTGCGGTGGTGCTCGACCGTGAAGGCCGACCGGATCGCGTCGACGGCATCCTCGGGCAGCTCTCGCGAGGAGAATGCGAGGGCGGTGCCGGCGTCGGCGACCCTGCCGGGAAGCGACTCGACATCGATGGTCGCTCCGGTGTCTTCGGCGACGTGTTGGAGGGCCGACATGTCGACGTGCGTCACATATCCCGCCGAGGATGCGTGCACGGGATGCCCCTGAGGTGGGCCGCTCAGCGTCGCCCCGCCGAGGGAGGGGGTGCGGGAGAAGGCGACGGCCGCATCGGTGGCCGCCTCCTCCACGCGGTCGATGACGTCGCTCATGCGTCCGAACCCGGCCAGATGCGCGATCCAGCGCAGCAGGGTGACGACGACCAGGGCGATGACGACGAGGGTTCCGAAGAACAGCACGGTGCGTCCGCGGTCACTGTAGTAACCCGTCGAGAGCGCGATGATCCCGACGAGGGAGAACACGAACGCCCCGACGAACGTCGACAGCACTCCCTGTGACGTCGTGTCTTGCACGAGCAACTGGGTGGCGCGGGGGGTCGCGTTCGTCGTGGCCGACGAGTAGGCGGTGACCATCGCGGTGAGGGAGAACGTCGTCACCGCGAGCATCGAGCTGGCCAGGATCTGCAGGAGGTTGTCGACCGCGCCCTGGCCGAGATTGACCGAGGGTGTCCAGGGCAGGAGCGACTCGACGAGTCCGGCCGCGAGTGCGAAGACCACGGCGACGAGCGAGACGACGGCCGCGCGAAACCACACGCGCCGCGCGAGCCGGGCGAGGAACACGCGGGTGGAGGATGCCATCCCGTCACCCTAGTGTGCTGTCGGGTGGCGGCGTTTCGTCTCGCTGCGCTCGCTCAACGACCGGCGGCGGCGTTTCGTCTCGCTGCGCTCCGAGCTCAGCGACGAGACGAAACGCGGCAACCGTGGTAAAGTTGAGCCATAGCGACTCAACTTTGATTCGCCACAGATTTCAGGAGCAGCCATGAACGCACAACCCGCACCCGGGCAGGAGGACCAGAAGAGCGCCCTCGAACAGTTCGGGATCAATCTCACCGACCGGGCCCGGCAGGGAAAGCTCGACCCCGTCATCGGGCGCGACAGCGAGATCCGTCGCGTCAGCCAGGTGCTCACCCGCCGCACGAAGAACAACCCCGTGCTCATCGGTGAGCCCGGCGTCGGCAAGACCGCCGTCGTCGAAGGCCTCGCCCAGCGGATCGTCGCGGGCGACGTGGCCGAGTCGCTCAAGAACAAGGAGCTCGTCACCCTCGACATCTCCGCTCTCGTGGCCGGTGCCATGTACCGCGGCCAGTTCGAGGAGCGCCTCAAGAGCGTTCTCAAGGAGATCACCGAGTCCGAGGGACGCATCATCACCTTCATCGACGAGCTCCACGTGCTCATGGGCGCGGGGGGCGGCGAGGGGTCGGTCGCGGCATCCAACATGCTCAAGCCCATGCTCGCCCGCGGCGAGCTGCGCCTGATCGGTGCGACGACCCTTGACGAGTACCGCGAGTTCATCGAGAAGGATGCTGCGCTCGAGCGCCGCTTCCAGCAGGTGTACGTGGGCGAGCCGTCGGTGGAGGACACGATCGCGATCCTGCGCGGACTCAAGGGACGCTACGAGGCCCACCACGGGGTCACGATCTCCGACGGGGCGCTCGTGGCCGCGGCCGCCCTGTCGAACCGCTACATCCCCTCCCGCCAGCTGCCCGACAAGGCGATCGACCTGATCGACGAGGCGATGAGCAGGCTCAAGATGGAGATCGACTCGAGCCCCGTCGAGATCGACCAGCTGCGCCGGCAGGTCGACCGCATGCGTCTGGAGGATCTCGCGCTCAAGAAGGAGAAGGACGACGCCTCGAAGGAGCGGCGTGCGAAGCTGCGCGAGCAGATGGATGCCGCCGAGGCCGAGCTGCGGGTGCTCGAGGCGCGCTGGGAGCGCGAGCGGGCGGGCCTCAACCGCGTCGGCGAGTTGAAGAAGCAGCTCGACCAAGCGAACACCGACCTCGAGCGCGCGATCCGCGAGGCCGACTACGCGCGGGCGTCCAAGCTCCAGTACGAGACCATCAAGCGACTGGAACAGGAGCTCGCCGAGGCCGAGCGTGCCGAGGCGAATCCGACCGAGGAGCGCATGGTGGGCGACCAGGTGACCGACGAAGACATCGCCGGGGTCATCGCCGCGTGGACCGGCATCCCGGTGGGCCGCCTCTTGCAGGGCGAGAGCGAGAAGCTCGTGCACCTGGAGGCCGAGCTCGGCAAACGGCTGATCGGGCAGAAGGATGCCGTGAAAGCCGTCTCGGATGCCGTGCGCCGCTCACGCGCCGGCATCAGCGACCCGCAGCGCCCCACCGGCTCGTTCCTCTTTCTGGGTCCCACCGGCGTCGGCAAGACCGAGCTGGCCAAGGCCCTGGCCGAGTTCCTCTTCGACGACGAGCGCGCCATGGTGCGCATCGACATGAGCGAGTACGGCGAGAAGCACTCGGTGGCCCGCCTCGTCGGTGCTCCTCCCGGGTACATCGGCTACGAGCAGGGCGGACAGCTGACCGAGGCCGTGCGGCGTCGGCCGTACTCGGTGGTGCTGCTCGACGAGGTCGAGAAGGCGCACCCCGAGGTGTTCGACATCCTGTTGCAGGTGCTCGATGACGGGCGCCTGACAGACGGGCAGGGTCGCACCGTCGACTTCACCAACACGATCCTCGTGCTGACCAGCAACCTCGGTTCGCCGATCCTCATCGACCCGACACTGTCGGCGGAGGTGCGGCGCGAGCAGGTGATGGCGTTGGTGCGGCAGGCGTTCCGACCCGAGTTCCTGAACAGGCTCGACGACATCGTGATGTTCCAGGCCCTGACCGAGGACGACCTCGCCCAGATCGTGGAGCTGTCGGTCGACGCGCTGCAGCGGCGGCTCAAGGACCGCCGCCTCACCCTCGCGGTCACCCCCGATGCCCGCGCGTGGCTGGCCGAGCGGGGCTACGATCCGCTGTTCGGTGCGCGGCCGCTGCGCCGACTCATCCAGTCGGAGATCCAGGACCGTCTCGCGATGGCCCTGCTGTCGGGTGGCGTGCACGACGGCGATGTGGTGCGGGTCGACGTGGCCGCCGACGGCTCGGCGCTCGTGCTCACCAGTACCGGCGCCGCTCCGGCATCCGACGGATCCGGGGATGACGACGTGATCGAGGCCGAGCTGCTCGACGACTGAGCGCCGTCTTCCGGTCCGAAAGCAGGCTGAACCCGCTCGCCGGTCGCCCCGGAGGTCGATCGAGGCCGGTTCAGCCTGCTTTCGGCCTCTCGCGGGGTAGCGTCGGGGGATGACCTCCGCACGGCGCTCCCGGTGGGTGGGTGCCCTGTGGGGAGCCAGTCATCCCGGCCCCTCGCTGGTGGTCACGGTCCTGGCGGTGGCCCTGGGCGTGGCGGCCGGTCTCGAACCATGGCGGGTGGCGGTGCTGGCGGGCGCGGTGCTGGCCGGACAGCTGTCGGTGGGAATCTCCAACGACGCCATCGATGCGGCCCGCGACCGCGCGGTGGTGCGCACCGACAAGCCCGTCGCACGCGGTGACGTGTCGGTGCGCGCGGCGTGGGCGGCAGCGGTGACGGCGGTCGCCGTGGCCGTCGCTCTGTCGGTGTGGCTCGGGCCGTGGATGGCGGCGGCACACGCCGTGGCGCTCGCCTCGGCCTGGTCGTACAATGCCGTCCTGAAGAACACGGCGCTGTCGGTGCTCCCGTTTCTGGTGAGCTTCGGGCTGTTCCCGTCGCTGGCGACCCTCGCCGCCGCCGATCCGCAGCCGGCGGCTTCGTGGGCGACGGTGGCCGGTGCTGCGCTGGGGGCCGCGGTGCACCTGACGAACGTGCTTCCCGACCTCGACGACGATGCGCGCACCGGGGTGAGGGGACTGCCGCACCGGATCGGCATGCGTGCGTCGGTGATCCTGGCGGTGGTCGGCATCCTCGTCGGAGCGGTGGCGGTGCTGATCGGCTCGAGTGTGACCGAGCCGGCAGGCATCGGCGCCGTCGCGTGGGCGTTCTTCGCCGCGGTGGTGCTCGTGGCGCTGACGACCCCGCTCACGGCGATGCGTCGGCCTCCGGCGCGGGTGCTGTTCCGGCTCACGATGCTCGCCGCGCTGCTGCTGGCGGCGCAGCTGGTGGCCGCGGCCGCCGCCTGATCGGCGGTCACGCGCCCCGGTCGAATCCCATCGCGTATGCGTGCGCGAACAGGTGGCCCGACGGTCCTCGCAGCAGTGCGCCCAGCGTCGCGGCACGGATGCCGTCGCCCACCGCCGATCGTGGACGCCCCAACCCCGTGTTGACGGCGGCGAGGGCGGCCGCCCGTCGGGCCGACTGCACGCGCCGCCGCTCCCAGAGGTGAAGATCGCTGTCGGGCGTCACTCCCGAGCGCACCCACTGCGCGAGCAGCGGAGCGAGACCGGCAGCGTCGAGGAGGCCGAGATTCATCCCCTGGCCGCCGATCGGGCTCACCTCGTGTGCGGTGTCGCCGATCACGAAGACCCGCCCTCGGCGGAGCGCGGGGGCCACCGCCCGTCGCACCCGGAAGGTCGTCACCGCCGCGTCATCGACGTCGACGTCGCCGTGGCCTCGCTCGCGCAGCGCTCGGCGTAGACGCGCGGTCGCTTCGTCGGGGGCCCGATCCTCGCCTCGCCCGTCCCACGCCACGAGGCGGCGGTGGCCGCCAGGGAGGGGGAACGACTCGAGCACGCCCCCGGGCGCGAGGGTGACGACGGCGACATCGGCGGGCGCTGCGTCGACGGTGGGGAGGTCGGCCATCACGTACCGGTCGGCGTACTGACGAACCGCGACTGCGCCCGGACGGAAGACGAGGTCGCGCCCGCCCGCGCCGGTGGCGACCACGACGACCGCAGCGTCCCATTCGCGCTCTCCACCAGCCTCGTCTCCACCGGCACGGGCCGCCCGCACCCGCACACGGTCGCCGACCTCGCGGACCTCCCGCACCGTGACGCCCCGTAGCGTTCCCTCCGGCGCCGCTGCCTCACCGGTATCCGTCCCGGCCAGCGCGCGCTCGGTGACCGGCTGGGGCAGGGTCGCGACGAAGGGGAACCGGGTCGACAGCCGGTCGAAGCGCACCGTGCCCAGCACGCGCCCGATGCCGTCCCTCGCCTCGCCGCGCGAGACCCGCACGGCGTCTGCGAGCAGTCGCTCGGTCACTCCGCCGGCTTCGAGCGCTGCCAGCGCGGGCGCATGGATGCCGATGGCGCGCGACCGGTCGCCCGCGGCGGTGCGGCGTTCGAGCAGCAGCACATCGACCCCGTGATCGCGTAGTCGCGCGGCCAGCAGCAGGCCGACCGGGCCCGCCCCCACGACGATGACCTCAGGCACGGCCTGCCGCCACGGCCAGCAGGCGGAACGGGGCCGGGGTCTCCACACGCCAGGGCCGCCCGAGTTCCTGCGCCAACTCCTCGGCCCGGTAGCTGCGGCGGATCGATCGCAGCCCGTCGGTGCGGAGGAAGGTTCCCGGCGCGAGCGGGGTGATGCCGGCCGCATACAGCACGTACGCGCGGTGCCCGCGGCGGATGTCGCCGTGCAGCACCGGCCCGCGCGAGAGGGCCAGGGAGTCGTCGGCGAAGCCCTGCAGCTGCGCCGTATCGAGGTGATGGAGCACGTGGTTGGAGAGCACGATGTCGAACGCGTCGCCCTCGGCGCGCAACGTCGCGGAGTCGGCGCAGCGGAAGGTGATGTCGCGCCAGGCCCGCGCCGAGGCCGCCGCGTGCGCGCGCGGATCGGGGTCGATGCCCAGCCACTCGACGTCGAAGCCGTCGCGCCGTGCCAGCTGTGCGAGCCGTTCGATCACGTCGCCGCCTCCGCAGCCGATGTCGAGGACGCGAACGGGAGGGCGGCCTGCGGCGCGGGCCGGAGTGGGGTGGGCGGCGCGATGCGCGGTGAGGTACGGGCGCAGATGCGTGCGGTACACCCCGGCCCAGCCGGAGACGAGGCGGTTCACGATGCCGAAGCGGCGCAGCGTGGCATCCAACCGGATCGGGTCGCAGTCGGGATCGTCCATGAGTTCGCGCAGGTCGGTGTCGCGCTCGCGCAGGTTCACGGCTGCGGCACCCGCTCCGCCGCGAGCTCCGGCGTCGCGGTGGTGGATTCCGGGTCGGTGGTGACGCGATCGGTCGCGGCCGTGAACGGCGGTGCCGAGACCGCCGTTCCCACCCCGCCGTGCCGCGTCAACATCGCCGATTCGACCGTGAGCCCCGGGCCGAAGGCGAGCGCCGCGATCGTCGTGTCGCCGGCCACGGCATCCGTTCCCGCCATCATCTCGGCGAGGATGAACAGGATGGTGGCGCTCGACATGTTGCCGTGCTCGCGCAGCACCCTCCGCGAGACGGTCAGAGCGTCGGCGGGCAGGTCGAGTCCGCTCTCGACTCGGTCGAGCACACTGCGCCCGCCGGGATGCACGGCCCACGCCTGGGGCGATGCGCCGCCGAGGAACGATCCGACCGCGCCGCGGATCTCGCGCCCGATGATGCGCGGAACCTCGGCGGAGAGCGTCATCTCGAAGCCGGCATCGCCGATCGTCCAGGCCATGTCGTGCTCGCCCTCGGTCGTGAGAGTGGTCGCGAACCGCTCCAGTGCCAGCCGCACCCCACGGTGGGCGTCGAGCAGGTCGGGCCGCGCGGTGACCACGGCGGCGGCCGCTCCGTCGGCGAACACGGATGCCGCCACGATCTGTTCCGGATCCGTCGACGGGCGGAAGTGCAGCGTGCACAGCTCCGCGCACACGACGAGCACGACCGCATCGGGTCGCGCGGCGCAGAGCGCGTCGGCGAGCCGCAGAGCGGGCAGGGCCGCCGCGCAGCCGACGAAACCGAGGTGGAACCGCTCGGTGGTCGGGGGCAGGCCGAGGTCGCTCACGAGGCGGTAGTCCGGACCCGGTGCGAACAGGCCGGTGCACGAGACGGTGACGACATGGGTCACCGCCTCCGGCGACACGTCGGCACCGGCCAGCGCGCCCCGGGCCGCGGCGGCGAACAGGGGCGGCGCCAGCTCGACGTACGCCGCGTTGCGGGCGCCGGTGGAGGGCCGCTGGAGCTGACCTGCGGTGTCGAGCACCGGGAGGGTCGGCCGGGTCGTGGGGGTGTGCGCGGTGCGGGCCGCCTGTTCGGCGGGGGCCGGCTGGTCGGCGGGGGCCGCGTCTTCGGCGCGATCCCGGGATGCCGGGTGATCCGGCATCCGCTCGGCGGGAAGGTCCCGGGCGAGGTCGGCCAGCACCGTGTGCCGGGTGTCGATCGCGGCGGCGTCGAACGCGGCGTGGACGAGGCGCTGGGTCAGCCGGTCGTTCCCGGCCTGGACGGCGAACAGATCGCGCACTTGTGCCTGGGGCAGGCGAGTGGGCGGCAGGGCGGTGCCGATCGACAGGATGCTGGCGGGCATGGTCTACGGTAACCGCGGCTGCCGTCTGACGCACCTCCCATTGCGCAGCCGCTGCCCGCGCGATACGCCTCTCTCTACGCCGAACCCATCCGCTCGCGCCGAACCCACCCGCCCCCTGCGTCGGGGAGGGGTGGGTTCGCGGGGGAGAGGTGGGTTCGGCGCAGAAGGGCGAACGAGCGCGGGCGCCGTCAGCCGTGCGATGGGGGCAGGTCGCGCAGGCGCCAGAACGGACCGATCACCACGGGCAGGGCCGTCAGTACCGAGCCGATCGCACCGATCCACAGGGCAGGCACGGTGCCCAGCCACGTGCCGAACCACCCTGCCGCCAGGGCGGCCAGCGGCATCACGCCCCACACGCAGAACCGGATCGACGCGTTCATGCGGCCGAGCAGCCGTGGCGGGGTGATGCGCTGGCGGAACGTGACCTGGGTGATGTTGTAGACGAGCACGGCGAAGCTCATCGCGAAGCCCTGCGCCAGGAGCAGCACGAAGGCGCCCGGCTGGGGAAACGCGACCGCCAGCGGGAACGGCACCACCGACAGGCTGAACACGATGGCCGACACCGGGATGGCGCGGGCCTCGCCGATGCGGGCCACGATGCGGGGCGTGGCGACGGCACCCAGCAGCCCCCCGATCGCCGTGAGAGAGAAGAGGAGTCCCATGACCTCGGGGCTGAACCCGATGATGCGCAGGAAGTAGATGGGGGTGAGCGTGAAGATGAACGTGCTGAAGAGGTTGGACAGCCCCGTCGTGGCCACGATCCGGCGCAGCAACGGATTGCCGAACACCCACCGCAGCCCCTCACCGATCTCGCGATGCAGGGGTGCGCGGTCGTCGGGGGCGCGGAGCTGTTCGTGGTCGCGGGTGCGCAGCAGGGCGATCATCGAGCCCACATAGGTGACGACCGTGGTCAGGATCGCGAGCGGCGCGGTGACCAGGCCCACCAGGCCGCCGGCGATCGCCGGCCCCGACAGTCCCGCGAGTTGTTGCGTCGACTCGAGCTTGCCGTTGGCCTCGGCGATCTGGGTGGGGCGCACGAGCGAGGGTACGAGGCTCTGGTACGAGACGTCGAAGAACACCGTCGCGACGCCCACCACCAGGGCGACCGCATACAGGTGCCACATCTCCAGCTGCCCGACGAGGAACAGGACGGGCACCGCCGCGAGTGCCAGCGCGCGCACCGCATCGGCCCAGATCATGACGTGCCGCTTGCGCAGGCGATCGATCCAGGCCCCCGCGGGAAGGCCGACCACGAGGAAGGCGGCCATCGCGGCGGCGTTGAGGTAGCCCACCTGCGCGTCGGTGGCGTGCAGCACCAGCACCGCCAGCACCGGCAGGGCGAGTTCGGTGATCTGCGAGCCGAACTGGCTGAGCGCCTGGCCGCCCCACATCGTGAGGAAGTTGCCGTCGCGCCACAGCGACTCGGGGCGGTCGGGCGAGGAGATGCCGGGATCCGCCGGCGCACCGGCATCCGACGATGCGGCGGCATCCGATTGAGACATGTCAATCAGTCTGGGGAGGTGATTGGGTTTTGTCAATCGGCGAGTAGGGTGGGCAGATGAGCGAGAAGCCGGACGAGGACGCCTCGGACGACGACGCGGTCGTGCAGGCGGGTTACCGAGCGCTGAGCTCCCCGCTGCGATTGCGAATTTTGCGCCTGTGCGCGTTCGACGCCCGCACGAACAAGGAACTGGCGGCGCTCCTGGGGGTCAACCCCGGCACGATGCTCCACCACGTGCGCACTCTGGTATCCACCGGATTCCTGGCCGCAGAACCCGAACGTGCGGGAGCGCAAGGCGCCCGCGAGGTGCCGTATCGAGCCACCGGACTGTCGTGGCGCACACGGCTACCGCCGGAGTCGACGATCCTCACCGATACCTTCCTCGAGCAGGTCGCCGAGGTGCCGCCCGATCAGGTGCAGACCACCTGGCTGGGGTTGAAGCTCAACGCGGCGCACAAGGAGGAACTCGAGGAACGCCTGCACGCACTCCTGGTGGAGTTCAAGGATCGCGGCCCGGATCCCGACGGCGACCCGTACTCGCTGTTCACGGCGCTGCATCCCGATCTGAACCCTCCGGCATCCTGAGGCCGACCGGCGCAGCCTCGGTCGCCGAACCCAGCCCCGTGCGCCGAGCCCATGTCCTGCCGACGCGGGCGACAGGTGGGTTCGACGGGGGTGGGTGGGTTCGCCGGGATCAGGCGTTGACGATCGCGGTGTCGGAGATCGGCAGACGCGTGCGGGGGGCGGCCTCGCGCTCGCGGAGCGCCTCGGGGGCCGCCTCGATGTCGCCGAGGGGTCCGACAGCCATCACCGTGACGGCGGCAAGGTCGTCACCGAAATCGAAGGCGCGGGCGATGGCCTCACGGTCGAAGCCGCCCATCTGGTGGGTGTGCAGTCCGGCGGCATGCGCCTGGATGGTGAAGTAGGCCGCAGCCTGACCCGCATCGTACGAGGCCCAACCGAGCGGCTTGCCGTCGACCGAGGTGGTGGTGGCGAACACGACGAGAGCGGCGGCATCCGCGGCCCATGCCTGGTTGAAGCCCATCAGCGCATCGACGATCGCGGCGTGCACGGCGCCTCCGCGGCGGCCGACGACGAAGCGCCACGGCTGTGTGTTGTTGGCCGACGGGGCCCACCGAGCGGCCTCGAGCGCGCTCCGCAGCGCCTCTTCGTCGATCGGCGTCGCCGTGTCGAAGATCCGGGTGCTCCAGCGCTCGGCGAGCACATCGAGGATCGGTGCGTCGGCCTGGGCGCGGTGGTGCGGGGCGGCGTGGTCGAGCGTGAGGCTCATGACATCTCCTGGGGGCATCTCGTGCTTCGGTGTATCCGGGACGCCCTTGGCCCGATCTATGCAACCGCATGCGATTTCGGTTTGTTCCCCGGCGCGCCCTGCGTTTCGTCTCGTCGCTGCGCTCGTCGCGGGCGACCCGGAGGGGATACCCCCCCGGTCGCGTTTCGTCTCGTCGCTGCGCTCGTCGCGGGGCGACCCGGAGGGGATACCCCCCCGGGTCGTTGAGCGAGCGAAGCGAGACGAAACGCAGAGACGAAACGCAGGGACGAAACGCAGGAGAGAAACGTCGGACGTCAGCCCTTCAGAGCGTCGGCCAGCTTCACGCGGGCGCCCATGCGCAGCAGCGAGTTCTCGTAGATGCGGGCACCGACGAGGATCGCCGCGACGCAGGTGGCCAGGAGGATCGCCAGCGACAGGATCGGCTCCCACCACTGCGCCTCGCCGAGGAAGATGCGCACGGGCATCCCGACGGGAGCGGAGAACGGCACGTACGACATCACCGACAGCACCACCGGGTTGTCGTTGAAGAAGATCACGAGGAAGTAGGGCGCCATCACCAGGAAGGTGAGGGGCGTGGTGGTCGAGCCGATGTCTTCCTGACGCGACACCATGGCCGCCGCCGCCGCGAACAGCGACGCGAGCAGGATGAAGCCGAACAGGAAGAACACCGCGAACCACACGATCGGCGCGCCGAGACCGGTCAGCAGTGTCGCCTGATCGGTGACGGTGAGCCCGATGATCGCGATCGCGCCGAGTCCGATGATCTGACCCATCGCGAGGATCGTGTTGCCGATGACCTTGCCGGCCAGCAGCGCCCGCGTGGGGATGGCGGAGATCAGGAGCTCGACCACCCGCGTCTGCTTCTCCTCCACCACGCTCTGCGCGATGGTCGACCCGAACGTGAGGGCGGCCATGAAGAAGATGAGACCGAAGCCGAGGGCGACGAAGTAGCGCAGCAGGAAGTCGACGCCGCCCGTCTCGAGCAGTTCCACCGGGGGCGTGATGCTCAGCAGGGGCATCAGCCCGCTCGGCACCGACTCGTTCGCGACCACGGTGTAGCCGAACGGATCCGCACCGCCCGGGATGAGCGCGGCATCCACGTCGCCTTCGCGCACGAGGTCGCGCGCGGCATCCGCGTCGGCCACCTCGGTGACCTCCACCGCCTGATCGAGACCGGCGAGGGCGCCGACGGTTTGAGACGTGGCGGCCACCGGGATGCGGTCATCGGACTGCGCGGCGAAGCCTCCCCACACCACCGCGACGAGGGCGATGGCGAACAGGATGCCGGTGGAGATCAGGAACGCCTTGCTGCGCAGCTTCGAGCCGATCTCGCGCTCGGTGACGAGCCAGACGCTCTGGGCGAAGGACGGAGTGGACGCGGTCACTGGATGACCTCCTTGAAGATCTGGGCGAGGGAAGGATGGCTGGGGGCGAAGCTGGTGACGGCACCGGCCTCCATCGCACGGCGGAGCACGCGCTGGGCGTCGTCGTCGGAGTCGGCGTCGAAGAGGGCATAACCGCCGTCGAACTCGATCACTTCGATGCCCGGTTCGTCGCGCAGCCACCCGGCATCGGTCACCGAGACGAGCTCGAAGCGGCGCTGGGCGTGCTGGGCGCGGAGGGCCTCGCGCGTGCCGGCAGCGCGGATCGTGCCGCCGGCGATGATGACGAGGTCGTCGCACAGACGCTCGACGACATCGAGCTGGTGCGACGAGAACAGGACGGCGGCGCCGGCGGCCGCGCGGCGGTTCAGCACTGCGGCCACCACGTCGACGGCCAGGGGGTCAAGACCCGAGAACGGCTCGTCGAGGATCAGCACCTGCGGATCGTGCACCAGCGCCGCGGCGATCTGCGCGCGCTGCTGGTTGCCCAGCGACAGGGTCTCGATGTTGTCGTTCAGTCGCTCGCCGAGCCCGAGCTCTTCGAGCAGCGCGGTGGCGCGGGTCGTGGCATCCGCCCTGGAGAACCCGTGGAGGCGCGCGAGGTACACGATGTGCTCGAGCACGCGCATCTTCGGGTACAGACCGCGCTCTTCGGGCATGTAACCGAAGCTGCGGCGGTCGGCAGCCGACACCGGCGTGCCGTTCAGCGTCACGTCACCCCCGTCGCGGGCGAGCACGCCGAGCATGATGCGCATGGTGGTGGTCTTGCCGGCACCGTTGCCGCCGACGAAGCCGGTCAGCCGGCCCGGCGCGACGGTGAACCCGATGTCGTCGAGCACGCGGCGTCCGCCGTAGCTCTTGGTGATCCCGCTCAGTTCGAGCATCCGCTCCTCCTCCAGTTCGGCCGGTTCTCGGCCTGTTCTCACGCTACGGAGCGCGGGAGCCGGGCACCTCCGCCCGCCGGGGGAGATCCGCGCGTCCCCCCGCCGGGGGAGGGGCGGAGCTGGCGAGGCCGGCGGCTGCAGAACTCCTCCGATCCGCAACCTGCCCCGCCGCGCAACCACGGAACACCGCGGTGCGCGGGGCGCACCCCCGGCCGATTGGAGGAGTTATGCCGACGGCCCGGGCGTCAGGTGAGGCCGTGGCGGTGGGCGTAGACGACGGCGGCGACGCGGTCGCGCGCGCCGAGCTTCTGCAGCACGTTCGACACGTGCGTCTTCACCGTCGCCTCACCGATGTACAGCCGCTCGGCGATCTCGGCGTTGCTGAGCGCCGCAGCCAGCAGCCGCAGCACCTCGGCTTCGCGCTCGGTCAGGTCGGCGGCCAGCGGCATCGACCCGGTTCCCGGCCCGCCCGGCACCGGCCCCGCCGCATCGGATGCCGCGAACCGCTCGATCACCCGCTTGGTCACCGCCGGTGCCAACAGCGCGTCGCCGGCGGCGGCCACCCGCACCGCCGCGATCAGCTCCTCCGGTCCGGCGTTCTTGAGCAGAAACCCGCTCGCCCCGGCCGCCAAAGCCTGGAACAGATAGTCGTCGCGATCGAACGTGGTGACGATCACCACGGATGCCGTCACCGCCTCGTCGGCGGTCAGCAGCCGCGTGGCCTCGAGGCCATCCATGTCGGGCATCTGCACGTCCATGCACACGACATCGGGGCGGTGAGTGGCGACGGCCGCGACAGCCTCGGCGCCGGTGCCGGCCTCCCCCACCACGACGATGTCGTCCTCGCTCTCGAGGATCATGCGGAACCCGGCACGCATCACGGCGTGGTCGTCGGCCAGCACCACCCGGATCGGCCCGCTCATCCCGCCACCACCGGTGCCGACACCGGCACGCGCACGCGCACGAGGAACCCGTCGCCGCGCGGGCGGGGCCCCACCTCGACGGTCCCGCCCGACGCGGCCGCACGCTCGCGCATTCCGACCAGGCCCAGCCCCGGCCGATCCCCGCCGCGTATGACCCCCGTGTTGGCGACGTCGAGCTCGACGGCATCCCGCGAGTACCGCAGGCGCACCTCCGCGGTCGCCGACGGTCCGCCGTGACGCCGGGCGTTGGTGAGCGCCTCCTGCGTGATCCGGTACAGGTTCACCTGCACGAGCTCCGATGGTTCGATCGGCTCACCCACGACGGTGAGCGTGGTGGGTAGGCCGTTGGCGTTCGCGTGATCGATGAGCTCGGGCAGGGCAGACAGGCGCAGGGTCGAACCGCCGGGAGCCTCGGCATCCGGGGTGCGTAAGGTGTCGAGCAGGTTGCGCAGTTCGTCGAGTGCACCGCGCGCGGAGGTCTCCACTCCGGTCAGGGCGGCGCGCGCCGCCGCCGGATCGCGCTCGAGCACCGCACGGGCGGCGCCGGCCTGCACCCCCATCGCCGACACGTGGTGGGCGACGACGTCGTGCAGTTCGCGGGCGATGCGCACGCGGTCGAGCGCCACCGCCTGTGCCGCCGTGAGCTCCCGCTCCCGCTCCAGCTCGACCGTGCGCTCTTCGAGGGCGCGCCGTGACAGGGCGTCGGCCCACGCGCGCTCGCCGAAGAAGTAGGCACCGCCGAAGAAGGCGGCGTTGACGAGGAACTGGATGAGGATCCACGCGGCGAAGGGCGAGAACAGCCCCGCACGGGAGAACCCGTCGTCGTCGGTCGACGTCGCCGCCTGGAATGTCGTCACCAGCAGCCACACGAACATCCCGGCGATCACCGCCAGACGCACGAGGGTCGCCCGTCGCCGGTTGGCGACCCAGGCGCCGACCGAGTACATGGCCATGAACAGGGCCACATTGGCGACATACAGCTCGGGGATGCGCACCGACACCCCCACGAAGAAGGCGAGGGCCACCACGACGAGCACGACCTCGGGATAGCGACGCCGCAACGCAATGGGGAGCGTCAGGACGGCGGCGTACAACAACGCCCAGCCGAGCGGCGGGGTGCCGTCGCCGTAGAAGCCGGCGATCTGGCCGAGCCAGGAGCTGATGATCGCCGCGACGAACAGGCCGACGGCCAGCCACGCGTCGCGACGCACCTGCGGGTCGGCGAGCAGGCGCTGCAGGGCGGGAACGGTCATCCTTCCAACGTAGGGCGCGGCGCAGGCCCCGGCATCCCCCGCGCGACGGAGCCGACGGGTCAGGCGCCCGGGACGTTGACGGAGCGGGCCGGCGACCGCAAGCCCCTGTCGCGCGCGGGCGCGGCGGGGCAGAGTGGAAGTCAGTCGATCGAAGGGAACCCCATGACCGAGACCGTCTACACCGTCGGGCTGATCGTCGGATCCGCCTCCGAGCAGTCGCTCAATCGGCGCTACGCCGAGGCGCTGCGCCGGATCGCGCCGGATGCCGGACTGGAGCTCGTCGACATCCCCATCGCCCACCTGCCGTTCTACGGCACCCACTACGACAGCGACTATCCCGAGGTCGGCGTCGAGCTGAAGCGGGCCATCGACGACGCCGACGGCCTGCTCATCGTGACGCCCGAATACAACCGCTCGATCCCGGGGGTGCTCAAGAACGCGATCGACTGGGCCACTCGCCCGGGAGGAAAGTCGTCGCTGGCGGGTGTGCCGACGGCGGTGACCGGCGCGAGCAAGGGAGCGGTGTCGACGGCGGTCGCCCAGGCGCACCTGAAGTCGATCCTGTCGGCCCTGGGCGTGCCGCTGGTGGGTGTGCCCGAGGCCTACATCCGCGTGGATGACGACTTCTTCGCCGACGACGGATCGTTCGCCCGGGAGGGCACACGCGACTTCCTCACCGGCTACCTGCGCGCTCTCTACGATCTCATCGGGCGCTGGCAGTGATCGCTGGGTCTGAACGAAGGGAGCCGGCATGACCGGACGGATCGTGATCGACATCTTCGCCACCCTCGACGGAGTGGGACAGTCGCCGGGCGGGATCGAAGAAGACCTCGAAGGCGGGTTTCGGTACGGCGGGTGGCAGGGGCCAGTCTCCGACGACGCGGTCGGCCGGGAGGTGATGGCCGGCATCCAGAAGCTCGACGCGCTGCTGCTGGGCCGCAAGACCTACGACATCTGGGCGCCCTACTGGCCCCGCTACGGCGCCGGCGCCGCCCATCCCATCGCGCAGAAGTTCAACAGTGTGCCGAAGTACGTTGCCTCACGCGGAAACCCGGACCTGTCGTGGGAGGGGTCGGTCGCGCTCGGTGACGATGTGCTCGCCGAAGTCGAGGCGCTACGCGAGAAGCACGCCGAGATCCATGTCGTGGGCAGTCTCGATTTCGCCCAGACGCTGCTGCGCGCCCAGCTGTTCGACGTGCTCAACCTCTGGATGTTCCCGGTGGTGCTCGGAGACGGCAAGCGGATCTTTCCGCCCGGCATCGAGCCGGCGAAGCTGAGACTGCTCGAGCCCCCGATCGTCGCGAGCACCGGCGCGCTGCTGCTGCGGTACGGGCCGGACGGTCAGCCGCGCTACGGCGACATCGACCCCCGGGAGTAGCCGTACCGACGGGTCGGGTCGGGCCGGCGGGTCGGGCCGAGCCGCGCCGTGGGCTGTTTCTCGCCACCGGCGCATAACTCAGGCAGATCGTCGCTGGGATGCCGGATTGGGCCCGCGGCGCGGGGGATTGCCTGAGTTATGCGCCGGTGGGCGGGACCATCGGCCGGCCGGGGCGGCGCGAGCGGGTGGGCTAGAAGATCATCGGACGATCGTCGTCGTCGGGACCTTCGAGGTCGAGGTCGACGACGACCGGCACGTGATCGCTCGGGATCTCGCCCTTGCGCTCATCGCGGTGGATGCCGGCACCCACCACGGCGTCGGCGAACGCGGCCGAGCCGAGGATGAAGTCGATCCGCAGGCCTTCATTGCGGGGGAACCGCAGCTGCTTGTAGTCCCAGTACGTGTATCCGGTCGGGACGAGGGGACGCACGGTGTCGGACAGACCGGCATCCAGCAGAGCCTGGAAGGCGGCGCGCTCGGGTGGTGACACGTGGGTGGTGACGCCCTCGATCACCGTCGGGTCGCCGTTGTCGGCGTCGGTGGGGGCGATGTTGAAGTCGCCGGTGAGGGCCAGCGGCAGGTCGGGAGACGCGGCGAGGGTGTCGGCCGTGTAGCCGCGCAGTGCTTCGAGCCACTCCAGCTTGTAGCGGTAGTGCGGGTCATCGAGCGAACGGCCGTTGGGCACGTAGAGGCTCCAGACGGTGACCCCGTCGATCGTGGCGCCGAGCGCGCGCGCCTCCTGCGGCGCCCCGGGCCCGTCGTGACCCTTCGCGAAACCCGGCATGCCGGGGAACCCGATCTGGAGGTCGTCGATCGGAGCGCGGCTGGCGATCGCCACCCCGTTCCACTGATTCAGACCGTGCGCCTCGACCGTGTAGCCGGCCGCTTCGAACTGCTCGTAGGGGAACTGCTCGGGCTTGCATTTGATCTCCTGCATCGCCAGCACGTCGATGTTCTCGCGAACGGCGAACTCGACGGTGCGGACGACCCGGGCGCGAATCGAATTGACGTTCCAGGTGGCCAGGCGCATGGCATCCAGCGTATTGCTCCCCACCGACGTCGCCGGCCGGCGGCCGGCGCGGCGTGGGGGATAAACCCGGCGCGGCGTGGGGGATAAACCCGGCGCGAGTCGGGGCCGCCGGCGGGGCTCCGGAGTACGGTCGGCGCCATGACCGACGTGGTCGCGCCCTCCCGCTCCGCCCGTCCCCGCGCCCTCCGCGTGGGCCTGCTCATCGTCGCGTGGTTTCACCTGGTGTCGGCGCTCATCGGGATGCTGGGCCTCACCCTCGGCGGCGGCCTCGGGATCCCCGCCGAGTGGCTGGACAGGGCGCCGTTCGACTCCTACGTCTGGCCCGGCATCATCCTCGGTGTCGTGGTGGGCGGCATCCAGGCGCTGGCGCTGGTCGCCGATCACCGCCGCTACCTGCTCGCCCCCGGACTGCACGCGGCGGCGGGTCTCGTGATGATGATCTGGATCTTCGTGGAGATCACGATGCTGCTGGTGTGGTCACCCCTGCACGGCGTCTACTTCACGACCGGTCTCATCCAGGTGGTGTTGGCCGTCCTGACGCTCGGCGCGTGGCCGCACCCGTTCCTCGCACGCCTCAGCCCAGGGCGGTGAGGATGTCGGTGACCCGCTCCTTCGCGTCGCCGAAGAGCATCTGGGTGTTCTCGCGGAAGAACAGCGGGTTCTGAACGCCCGCATACCCGGAGGCCATCGACCGCTTGAACACGATCACGTTCGCGGCCTCCCACACGTGCAGCACCGGCATCCCGGCGATCGGTGAGCCGGGGTCTTCGGCGGCGGCGGGATTGACGGTGTCGTTGGCTCCGATCACGAGCACCACGTCGGTGCCCGCGAAGTCGTCGTTTATCTCGTCGAGCTCGAGCACGATGTCGTAGGGCACCTTTGCCTCTGCCAGGAGCACGTTCATGTGCCCGGGCAGGCGTCCGGCGACGGGATGGATGCCGAAGCGCACCTCGACGCCCCGCGCGCGCAGCGCCGCGGTGAGCTCCGCCACCGGGTACTGGGCCTGCGCGACGGCCATGCCGTAGCCGGGGGTGATGATCACCGATCGCGCGGATGCCAGCAGGTCGGCGACCGAAGCGGCGTCGGTCTCGTGGTGCTCGCCGACCTCCTCGTCGCCCGCCCGGGGTGCCTCGATGCCGAAGCCGCCGGCGATCACCGACAGGAACGATCGGTTCATCGCCTTGCACATGATGTACGACAGGTAGGCGCCCGACGACCCCACCAGCGCGCCCGTGACGATCAGCAGGTCGTTGTTCAGGAGGAACCCGGCCGCGGCCGCCGCCCACCCGGAGTAGCTGTTGAGCATCGAGACGACCACGGGCATGTCGCCGCCGCCGATGGAGGCGACCAGGTGCCATCCCAGCGCGAGTGCCAGCACGGTGACGGCCACCAGCAGCCAGATCGACGGGGTGATGACGTACCAGACCGTGAGTCCGACGAAACCCACGAGCGCGCCGACGTTGAGCGCGTTCTTGCCGGGCAGCACGAGCGGCTTCGAGCTCATCCGTCCCGAGAGCTTCAGGAACGCCACGATCGAACCGGTGAAGGTCACCGCGCCGATGAACACCCCGATGAACACTTCGGCGTGGTGGATGTCGACGAGCTCGGCGGGAACGTCGGCCGCGGCCAGGTGGCCGTTCCAGCCGACGAGCACCGCCGCCAAGCCGACGAAGGAGTGCAGGAGGGCGATGAGCTCCGGCATCCCCGTCATCTCCACCACCCGCGCACGCCACAGCCCGATCGCCCCGCCGATGAGCACGGCGGCGACCAGGAGCGTGAGCCCGAGGGTTCCCGCCGGCGACTCCCAGGCGCCTGCCGCGGTGAGCCACACCGTGGCGGCGAGGGCAATGGCCATCCCGGCGATGCCGAACGCCACGCCGCGACGCGACGTGTCGTGCTTCGAGAGCCCGGCCAGGCTCAGGATGAACAGGAGAGCGGCGGCCACATAGGCCCCGCCCGCGACGGCGGCCGCGGTGTCGAGACCGGTCACTTGGCCGCCCCCTTCTGGAACATGGCGAGCATTCGCCGGGTCACGGCGAACCCGCCGAAGACGTTGATGGAGGCCACGAGCACCGCGATCGCCGCGAGGATCTGCACCGTCAGGTCGTCGACGGTGATCTGCACCATGGCGCCGACGACGATGATGCCGCTGATCGCGTTGGTGACGCTCATCAGCGGGGTGTGGAGGGCGTGGGCGACCTTTCCGATGACGTAGAACCCGACGACCACCGAGAGGGTGAGCACGAGGAAGTGCTGCGGGAGAGGCGCCGGAGCGAATGCGCACACGAGGAACAGGGCGGCGATGCCGGCCGCGATCAGCGCGGTCTTCGCGCGCGACGACAGGGGAGCCTTCGCGGCCGCGGCGGTCACCGGCTCCGGCTCCGTCGCCGCCGGCGCGGCCGAGACCTGCACGGGCGGCGGTGGCCAGGTGACCTCCCCGTCGCGCACGGCGGTGACCGCCCGCTGCACCACGTCGTCGAAGTCGAGTGCCAGGTGGCCGTCCTTTTCGGGTGTGACGAGCTTCAGCAGGTTGAGAAGGTTCGTGCCGTACAGCTGCGAGGCCTGCTGCGGCAAGCGCCCGGGCAGGTCGGTGTACCCGAGGATGATCACGCCGCCGTCGGTGACGACGCGCTCGCCGGCGACCGAGCCTGCGACGTTGCCGCCCGTGCCGTCGCCGTAGGCGGCGGCCATGTCGACGATCACCGAACCGGGTTTCATCGCCGCCACATCGGCTTCGGTGAGCAGGCGCGGGGCGGTGCGGCCGGGGATCATCGCCGTCGTGATCACGATGTCGACCTCGGCGGCCTGCTCGGAGTAGATCTCGGCGGCCCGCCGGTCGTACGCCTCGCTCGTCGCGGTGGCATATCCGTCGGCCGAGACCTGCTTGTGCTCGTCGGGGACCACCACCTCCAGGTACTCGCCGCCGATGGAGCGCACCTGGTCGGCGACCTCCGGGCGGGGGTCGGTGGCGCGCACGATCGCACCGAGGCTGGAGGCGGCCCCGATCGCGGCGAGACCGGCGACGCCGGCCCCGGCTACGAGCACCTTGGCCGGCGGTACCTTGCCGGCGGCGGTCACCTGGCCGGTGAAGAAGCGGCCGAACTCGTGGGCGGCCTCCACCACGGCGCGGTAGCCGGCGATGTTGGCCATCGAGCTCAGCACGTCCATCGACTGCGCCCGGGAGATGCGCGGCACGGCATCCATGGCGAGGGCCGTCACCCCGCGGCCACCGAGGCGCGCCAGCAACTCGGGGGCGAAGGCCGGGCTCAGCAGACCGATGAGGGTCGACCCCGGCTGCAGCAGAGCGATCTCGTCGTCCGTCGGAGGCGCGACCTTGAGCACGATGTCGGCGGACCAGGCCGTGGCGCGGTCGACCACGGTGGCGCCCGCCGCGGCGTATGCACCGTCGGGGAACGAGGATGCCGCGCCGGCGGCGGTTTCGACGACGACCTCATAGCCGAGAGCGGCGATCTTCGCGACCGTCACGGGGGTCGCGGCGACGCGGGTCTCTCCGGGCCGCTCCGACACGATGCCGATTCGGGACATGCGCACTCCTCACGCGTTGCGACGCGTCGGGTGCGCGTCCGGGGATCGAATCCCGACTCTAGGGTGTGCGCCGCGCCGGATGTCCGAGATGTCCCGGAAAATATCCGAAATCCTTCGCACGGATGTCGGGGGAGACGGCGATGGACGGCGGCCGCCGAAGCGAACCGCCGCCCATCGGACCATCCCGCCGTCGGACTAGTCGATCGAGCCGGTGTCGGTGGGACGCTGTGCGGCGCGGCGACGCAGGACGGCCAGCGATCCGGCGGCCATCAGCACGACACTCAACAGCGCACCCGTCAGCAGCCCTGCGGTGCTGCCTCCCGAAGAGGCAAGCCCGTCGGGGTCCTCCGCGCGGTCATCCGTCGGCTCCGGGCTCGGCTCCGGGCTGGACGTCGGCTCCGGGCTCGGCTCCGGCGAGACGCTCGGCTCCGGCGAGACGCTCGGCTCCGGGCTGGGCTCGACCGGTGCCGCGGCGACCCAGACACCGGCAACGGCGCTGACGAGGTCTCCGTCGACGTTCTCCACGTTGACCTGGATGGTGTGCGCACCCAGCTCGATGCCCGTGGGCAGGCTCACCACCGCGGAGAACGTGCCGTCGTCGCCGACGACCGTGCCGTCCAGCAGTGCCCCGCCGTCGAAGAGCCACAGGTCGACCAGGCTTCCGGGCAGGAGCCCGGTGCCGCTGATGCGGAACGAGCCGCCCACCGGCGCCGTCGCGGTGCCGTCCTGCAGGTCGAGCACGTCGCCGTCGGCGTCGAGGCTCTCGATGCGGATCGTGTAGCCCGGTCCGGTGAGCACCCACACCGAACCCTCGCGGGTCACGGTGGTCGGCTGCTCGACCCCGCCCACGTAGGCGGTGCCCTCGCCGGCACCGACGGCCGGCAGCGGGGTGCCGTCGGCATCCATGGTCACCGCTTCGAGCACGGGCGTGGCCGTCGTGGTGGCGCTGCCGGCCGACGAGCCGGCCGCGTTGATCGCGCGCACCTGCACGTCGTACGCGGTGCCGTTGACGAGGCCACCGATGCGCAGCGGGCTCGTGGTCTGCGCCGCGCGGATCCACGTGGCGCCGCCGTCGATCGAGTACTCGTAGCCGGTGATCGGGGTTCCGCCGTCGTCGGGGGCGTCGAACTCCACGATCAGCGTGCGGTTGGTCTCGGTGACCCCCGTCACCGTCACCGTGCCGGGAACCGTCCGCGGCGTCGTGGACACGCTCGTCGACGGAGTACCGGCACCGGCGGCGTTGAGCGCCGTCACGCGGAACGTGGTGCTGCTGCCGTTGGTGAGACCGGTCACCGTGTACGACGTGTCGGTGGATGCCGTGTCGGCTTCCACGACCGTCCAGGTGAGCCCGCCGTCGTCCGACCGCTCGATGCGGTAGCCGGTCACCGGCGAACCGCCGTCGTCGGTGGGCGCGTTCCACGTGAGGGTGGCGGTGCCGTTGCCGGGCGTCACGGCGAGGCCACCGGTCGCACCCGGCGAGGTGCGCGGGGTGACGGTCGTGGTGGCACTGGCATCCGAGCTGCCTGCGGCGTTGGTGACCCGCACCTGCACCTCGTAGGAGGTGCCGTTGGTGAGTCCCTCGATACGCAGCGGGCTCGTGGTCTGGCCGGCGCTCTGCCAGGTCGCCCCGCCGTCGAGCGAGTACTCGACGTCGGTGACGGGCGAGCCGCCGTCGTCGTCCGGGCCGGTGAACTCCACGACCAGGGCGCCGTCGACCTCGGTGATCGAGTCCACCGTGATCGGGCCGGGGACCGTGCGGGCGGCCGCGGTGACCGCGAGCGCCTGCGCGCCCTCACCGGCGGCGTTGAGTGCGGTCACCCGGAACCAGCGCGGGGAGCCGTTGGGCAGGCCCGTGACGGTGTACGAGGTGTCGGTCGAGCCCGTGTCGGCGGCGAGGTCGGTCCAGGTCTGTCCGTCGTCGTCGGACTGCTGCACGCGGTAGCCGGTGACCGGTGCGCCCCCGTCGGATGCCGGAGCGTCCCACGTCAGCTCGACCTCCTCGTCGCCGGGGGCGGCGCTCAGGCCGGTGATCGCCGACGGTGTCGTGCGCGGCGTCGTTCCCGCCGCGCCCGATGCGTCGCTCGAACCGGCGGCGTTGATGGCGCGCACGCGGAACGACACGGCATCGCCGTTGGTGAGGCCGGTGACGGTGTACGCGGTCGCGTCGGAGCCGGTGTCGGCGACCGCGGTGGTCCAGGTGTCGCCGCCGTCGGTGGACTGCTCGATCGCGTAGCCGGTGATGGGCGAGCTTCCGTCGGTGTCGGGAGCGGTCCACTCCAGCTCGACCTGCCCGTTGCCGGGCTCGACGGTGGGCGTTCCCGGGGTGCCGGGCGTGGCATACGGCGTCACCGGATCGGTGGGGGAGCCGGGGTCGCCGGTGCCGTTGGCGTTGATCGCCGAGACCCGGAAGATCACGGGGGCGCCGCTGGTGAGTCCGGTCACCACGCGGGTGGTCTCGTCGGAGCCGGTGTCGGCGACCGCGGTGGTCCAGGTGTCGCCGCCGTCGATCGACTGCTCGATCAGGTAGCCGGTCACCGGAGATCCGCTGGTCCATGTCGGGGCGGTCCAGGTCACCGTGGCGCGCTCGAAGCCACGGGTGGCCTCGGTGTCGGTGGGCGCGCCCGGGGCGGTGGCGGGCACCGAGACGGTGACCGTCAGCGACCGCTGCAGCGTCTGTGCCGGAGCGGTGCTTCCCGGCGAGGCGTCGGGAGCGGTCAGCTCGATGTCGAACGTCTCGCTGTCACCCGTCTGGCGGTCGTTGACGGCATCCGCATCGGGAACGAAGCGGTACGCGCCCGTGGCGTCGTTGAGGTAGAGCGTGCCGTAGGCGCCTGCCAGAGAACGCGTGTAGGCGGTGCCGCCGATCGTGGTCGACACCGTCTCGCCGCCGAGGATGTCGTAGGTGATCTCACTGTCGGGGTCGGTGCCGGCCAGCACGCCCGTGGTCGCCGAGAAGGAGTCGGTCGCGGGGGTGTTGGTGAGGGTGATGCCGGAGATCGCCGGGAACGTGGGCGCGTCGTCGACGGGCGTGATGTTCACGGTGGCCGTGGACGAGCCCGTGGTCGTTCCACCGTTGTCGGCGGCGGTGATGGTGATCGTGCGGGTCGCCGGCGGGTTGTCGGACGAGTTCTCGTACTGCAGCTTCTTCGACAGCGAGCTGACGACCGCGTTGGTCACCTTGGTCCCGAACACGCGCACGTTGTCGATGAGGAGGCGGGCACCGGCCACGTGGCCGCCGCTCAGGTCGTGGGTTCCGCCGACGAACACGAACCGGTACGACCCGGTGGCCGGGATCGTCGTCTCCTTGGTCACGAACTGCGGCGACGCGCTGTTGCCGCCGGTCGCGTCGAGCACCGTGGTCTGCGCGCCCGTCACGGTGTTGAGGATGTAGCCGAACACGTGGAAGTTGTCGCCGCCGAAGAACGCGCGCCAGTCGAAGTAGATCTTGTCGCCGGCGCTGGCCTCGAACGGCGAACTGTAGACAGCCGGCCCGTGCACGACGTCATAGCCGCGCTGCGTGTTGTCGATGTACGAGAACAGCTCCAGGCTGTAGTCGCCGTCGCTCGTGTCGGCCGTGCTGATCGTCGTGGAGTACTGGTCGCCGGTGGGGGCGAAGTTGTCGTTGCCGGGGTTGCCGGCCAGCCCCGTGTAGGTGCTCCGATCGATCGAGGTGAATCCGGCGATGCTCGTGACTCCCAGATCGATGCGCTGGTTCATCGTCGTCCAGCCGCCGATGGTGCCGTCTTCGAAGCTCGGGTTCACGAACGGGCTCGTGAAGTTCACGCGCAGGATGCCGTTGGATCCGTCGCGCGTCGGGTCGATCGAGCCGACGATGTCTGCCGTCGTGCCGTTGCCGAGGTAGAGCGACGAGCCGACGATCGTCGTCTCACCGGCGACCGTGGAGGGGGTGGCCGCCGACAGCAGGGAGAGGCGCTCGCTGGCGGTGCCCCCGGTGACCCGGTAGTCGATGTAGCCGTCGCCGAACGAAGCGCCCCCGGTGACGGTGACGTCCTCGCCGATGAGCACCGGCGGTGCCTGCTCGACGTACTCGATGGGCTGAGCGGGTCCACTCACGCTGGGGGCTGCCCACGCGGCAGCGGGCGTGGCGACGATGGCCGCCACGGTCGTCAGGGTCAGGAGGGCGCGGGCGCGGCGGCGTGCCGGCGTGTGCGGGGCAGGGGATCTCATCGGGTCGGTCTCCGCGGGGGGTCGGCTGCACGACGCGCTGCCGGGGAGACGCATACTCGGGAACGCGTGCGATCTCGGATGCCGGCGCGCCGAGACAGGGGGGTCGGGCTCACGCTACGAGGCGGCGGTGCGCAACCGCCAGGGAGGTTTCTCCCCAATCGCCCCGACGTCATCTCGATGCCCGACGCGTGGGCGGCCGATAGGCTGGCGAAGAATCATGCATGGTAATGGAGTCGTCGCAGTCGGAGTGGTCGAGGACCAGCCGCTGTTTCGCACTCTCCTCTGCGACCTGATCGAGGCGTCGCCCGATCTGCGCCTGTCCGCCTCGGCCGGCGGTGCAGGCGAGGCGCGCGAGGTGCTGGCGGCCGCCGCAATCGATGTCGCGCTGCTCGACATCGAACTCCCCGACGGCAACGGGTTCGAGCTGGGTCGGGAGTTGCGCCGACGGCATCCGGGGGTCGGGATCGTGCTGCTGTCCGCTCACGACATGATGGAGGCGCTCCTGTCTCTCCCCTCCGGTGAGCGTGCGGGGTGGAGCTACCTGTCCAAGACGTCTGCCACCTCTCGTGACGTGCTCCTGCAGGCGCTGCGCACCAGCGCGGCCGGCGGCAGCGTGCTCGACCCCGCCCTCATCGCCGCACGCGTCCCGCGCCGTGGGTCTCGTCTGGACGAGCTCACGCCGCGGCAGCTGACGGCGGCCCGGCTGGTCGCGGCGGGTCTTGCCAATGAGGCCATCGCGCGGGAGATGGGCATCTCCGCCCATTCCGTCGACAATCTGCTGAACGTCGTCTACAGCACCCTCGGCGTCCGTGAGCAGGCCGACGTGAACCCCCGGGTCGCCACCGCCCTGGCCGTGGTCGAACACGCCGTTCCGCGCAGGGCGGCGGGATGAGCGGGACGGTCACCGGCACGGCGCGCGGCGATCGGCGCGCGTTCGAACTCACCGCGTTCCTGGTGATGACCGCCTTCGCGGTGGGGGCCGCCGTCCAGACCGTGTTCGTCTTCCGTCCCGTCCGGCTCGAGGAGCAGGAACAGACCGCGGTCGCCATCGATCTCGGACTGCGGCTGGGCGTGAACCTCATCACGGTGGTGCTCACCGTCGTGCTGGCGCGCATCCTGCGGCTGAGCGAGCGGCCGGGGCCTGCCGCTGCTCGCTGGACCATCGCGGCCGCCGCCCTCGTGGGAGGCGGCCGATTCGCGCTCCAATGTCTCGTCGGTCTCTACCCCGAGCCGACACTGCGCGACGCGGCGGTGGAGATCGGGTCGACCGCGATGGTCGCGGTACTGTCGGTGGCCGTCGCCCGGGTGCAACTGCACGCACGCCGGCGCATCCGCGAACAGGCAAGCGACGCGGCGGAGCAGCGCGTGCGCGCCTCCGCGGCGCTGGCCGGCCTCGCCGCCGAAGAAGCGCGTGTGCGCCGCGAGGTGGCCGACGATCTGCACGGCACGCTGCAGGGGCGCATCGTGCTCGTGCAGGCGCAGCTCGACGCCCTGCTGCGCGCTCACGACGAGGGCCGCGACGACGCGGCGCTGCGTGCGGGCCTCGGCCGGGTCAGGGACGAGCTCGACCGCATCCGGGAGACCGAGATCCGCGCCGTGAGTCACCGCCTGCACCCCGCCGGGGTCTCGATCGGCCTCGCACACGCACTGCGCCTGCTGGTGCGCACGATCCCGCCCGAGATCGAAGTGGAGACCGTGATCGATCCGGCGGCGGAGACGCCCGCTCCCGCGCCGGGCCCGGATGCCTTGGTGCGCCGGGTCGCCCTGCTGCGCGCGGCGGAGGAAGCGGTCACCAACGCGCTGCGCCATGGGCGGGCTTCGCGGCTGCGCGTGGCGCTGCATCGCAGTGCGTCGGGTGTGCTGCGCGTGACCGTCGACAACGACGGATCGAGGATGCCGGTGAGGGTCGCCCCGAGCGGGGTGGCCGTGGTCGCCGAACGCCTGGAGGCGCTCGGCGGATCGGTGGCTCTGGAGCCCTCGCCCCTGGGCGGGGTGCGTCTGATCGCGACGCTGCCCGACGCCCCGGCATCCGTAGACTCGTCTGCATGACCGTCGCCTCCACTCCCGAGCTCGAAGCCGACCGCCAGGCGCTCATCGCCCTCATCGGGGAGGAGGCCGTCTTCCACGGCGACTTCACGCTCTCCAGCGGAAAAAAGGCGACGTACTACGTCGACATGCGCAAGCTCACGCTCGACCATCGCGCCGCGCCCGCCATCGGCCGGCTCGTGCTCGACATCGTCCGCGACCTCGACGTGGATGCCGTGGGCGGTCTCACCCTGGGTGCCGACCCCATCGCCAACGCCGTCATGCACGCCTCGGTGCACACCGCGAAGCCGGTCGACGCGTTCGTGGTGCGCAAGGAGCCCAAAGACCACGGGCGCGGGCGCCAGATCGAGGGCGCCGAGGTGTCGGGCAAGCGGGTCGTGATCGTGGAGGACACCTCCACCACCGGTGGGTCACCGCTGAAGGCCGCCGAGGTGGCGCGGGCCGCGGGCGCCGAGGTCGCGGCGGTGGTCACGGTCGTCGACCGCAAAACCGGCGCGCAGGCAGCCGTCGAGCAAGCCGGGTTCGGCTGGCGGTCGATCATCGACCTCGACGACCTGGGTCTCCAGCCTCAGTAGTGGCGCTGCCCGCGCGGGTTCAGCGGAACACCGGCAGTTGCGAGGCCAGTGTCAGCATGAGCCCCAGGAGGGTGAGCAGCACCAGCGCGCGCCCGTTCGGCAGCGGGGTGCCCTGCGGTGCATCGCGTCGTGCACGCAGGAACAGCACCAGCACCACGAGGAGAACGGCCAGGCCGCTGAGCACCAGGAACAGCGACATCAGTCGTCCTTCCCGCGGCCTCGGAAGTACTGCACCGCGAACACCACCACGGTGCCCACCAGCACCACCCCGGTCGCGGCGAACAACAGCGTCTGCTCGAACTCGTTCATGAGATCTGCTCCTCCCTGATGCCGATTGTCCTCGATGCCGGTCAGATGCCTTCGGGCATCTCCGACTCGACGGGTTCGGATGCCAGGAGGTCGGCCACCGAGTCGACGATCTCGTCGGGGCGGAACGGGTAGCGTTCCACCTCGGCATCGTCGGAGATCCCGGTGCGGACGAGGATCGTGTGCAGCCCCGCCTCGATCCCCGCGATGACGTCGGTGTCCATGCGGTCGCCGATCATGCCCGTGTTCTCGGAGTGCGCGCCGATGCGGTTCATCGCCGAGCGGAACATCATGGGGTTCGGCTTGCCGACCACGTACGGCGCCTTGCCGGTGGCGTGCGAAATCAGCGCAGCGAACGACCCCGTCGCCGGCACGATGCCGTGCGGGGTCGGGCCCGTGGCATCCGGGTTGGTGATGATGAACCGCGCCCCGGCGTTGATCATCCGGATCGCCTTGGTGATCGCCTCGAACGAGTACTGGCGGGTCTCGCCGATCACGACATAGTCGGGGTCGGTCTCGGTCATCACGTAGCCGGCCTCGTGCAGCGCGGTGGTGAGGCCGGACTCGCCGATGACGAACGCGCTCCCGCCGGGGTGCTGCGACTTCAGGAACTCGGCGGTCGCCAGGGCGGAGGTCCAGATGCGGTCTTCGGGCACGGTCAGGCCCGACCTCGCGAGCCGGGCGCTGAGATCGCGGGGCGTGAAGAAGGGGTTGTTGGTGAGCACGAGGAAGGGCGTTCCCGTGTCACGCCACTGCGCCAACAGCTCAGCGGCCCCCGGGATGGGCCTGTTCTCGTGGACGAGAACGCCGTCCATGTCCGTGAGCCAGCACTCGATATCGGCGCGTGTCCGCATGGGGCCAGCCTAACGGGGCGGGGCGGGCCTAATGTCGGTTGCGTGGCACGAGACGCATGGAACCCCGAGCAACTGCCCGACCTGAGCGGTCGGCGGTATCTCGTGACCGGTTCCACGCGCGGTCTCGGCTTCTTCGCCTCGTTGCAGCTGGCCCGCGCCGGGGGACACGTGCTCATGACCGGGCGCAATCCGAACCGGCTCGCCACCGCGCGCGCGGCCGTGCTGCGCCACGCGCCCGACGCCTCGGTGGAGACGCTCCTGCTCGACACCAGCAACCTCGGCTCGGTGCGTGCTGCTGCCGCCACCGCCCGAGGGCGCACGGGACTGCACGGGCTCCTGCTCAACGCGGGCATCGTCCATCCACCGCGCACCCGCGAGCTGACCCGCGACGGACACGAGATCGTCTTCGCCACCAATGCCCTCGGGCACTACGCGCTCGCCGGTGAGCTGCTGCTCTCGCTGGCTGCGGGGCGCGGCCGCATGGTGTGGGTGGGATCGATGTCGACCACCATCAGCCCCATGGAGCTGATCGACCCCGAGCTCGACAACGACTACACGCCGTGGCGCGCCTACGTGCAGTCCAAGATCGCCACGACGGCGCTCGGCTTCGAGGCCGACCGGCGCCTGCGCGCGGCGAACGTGCCGATCGCCAGCGTGGTCGCCCACCCGGGTTACTCGATCGGCGGGCGCACGCGCGGCATCGCGGGCATCAACAGCCCCAGTCGCCTCAAGCGCTTCGTCGACAACCTGCAGGCGCCCATCACCCAGTCCAAGGAGCACGGCGCCTGGCCGCTCGTGCGGGCGCTCGTCGACCCGGCCGTCGAGAGTGGCCAGTTCTGGGGGCCGTCGCGAGGCTTCAGCGGCCCGCCGCGCGAGGCGACCGCCGCGCGGGTGACGCGCGATCTCGACCTGGCCGCGCGGCTGTGGAACTACTGCGAGCACGCGACCGGCACCGTCTGGCCTTACCTCAAGGCGAGCAAGGCCAAGCGCCGGTGACCGGCATCCTGGCCCGCGTCCGCGCGCGTGTGTCGGATGCCGCGTCGCTGCGGTCGTGGACGGTGGAGGCCAACGACGGCATCATCGCGACCGCGGGTGTGCTCGAAGGCTTCGCCGGCGCCGGAGGGGACGACGCCACCCTCATCACGGTGGCGGTGGCGGTGACGATCGCGGGAGCCCTGGGTCTGGGGGGTGCCAAGTGGGCCGAGGAGGAGGCCGAGCGCGAGGCGCAGCTGCGGGTGGTGGCCCAGGAGCGGGCGCTGCTGGCATCCCACCCCGACGACGAGGTGGCCGAGCTGGCCGCCTACTACGAGCACAAGGGACTGCGCGCCGAGACGGCACGACAGGTGGCCGAGCAGCTCAGCGCACGCGACGCGCTGGCCGCGCAGCTGGAGACCGAGTACGGCATCGACGAGATCATGCCGCGCTCCCAGCCGGTGTGGACCGGGGTGCAGGCGGCGCTCGCCTTCGCCGTCGGTGCGCTGATCCCGCTGCTGATCACGGTGTTCGTTCCCGTCGCGATCGAGACGTGGGCGATCCTCGGTGCGGTGGTCGTGTCGCTCGTGGTGACCTCGACGGTCACCGCCCGCGTCGGCGGCACGGCCGTGTGGCGCACGGTGGTGCGCACCCTCGCGGTCGGCGTCGGTACTCTCGGCATCAGTTTCGTCGTCGGCGTGCTGCTGCTCTGAGTCGCTGCCCGCTCACCGCCTCAGACGCTGAGCCACACGACGGATGCCGCGCCCGGCGGCAGCTCGACGCTCTCGCCGTCGTCGACCCGCACCGATTGGCGCCCGGTCACCGTCACCGTGTGGCCCACGTCGACCCCCCGTGCCTCGAGCGCCCGCAGCAGGTCGGGGTCGCGGTCGCTCACCCGCAGCACCCGGCCGGAGTGGCCGATGTGCGCCTCGTCGAGACGGACGAAGGCTTCGCGCTCGACGCGGCCCTCGGCATCCGGGATGGCGTCGCCGTGCGGGTCGAACCGTGGATGGCCGAGCCGGTCGGCCACCCCCTCCAGCAGCCGGTCGCTGATCGCATGCTCGAGCACCTCGGCTTCGTCGTGCACTTCGTCCCACGCGTAGCCGAACTCGCGCACCAGCCACGTCTCGATGAGGCGGTGCCGACGGATGATCGCCGCGGCTCGCCTCTCGCCCTCGGACGTGAGGGCGATGGGACCGTACGGACGGTGCGACACGAGTCCCTGCGCCGCGAGTTTCTGCACCATCTCGGTCACCGTCGACGGGGCGAGGCCGAGTTCCGCGGCCAGTTGCGACGGCGTGATGCGGGCGGTCTGCCACTCGGTGTGGTGGTAGATCGTCTTCAGATAGTCGTCGATGGCGGCGGAGGGCACGCTTCAGGCTATCCGCCCGTGAACACCAGCCACAGGAGCACGATGTTCAACGTGATGAGGAACGCGGATGCCGCGATGCCGGCGGCCGTGGTCAGCGGACGATTGCGGAAGCGGCCGAGGACGTCGCGCCGTGCGGTGAGGGCCACCAGGGGCACCAGCGCGAAGGGGATGCCGAAACTCAGCACCACCTGGCTGAGCACCAACGCCAGGGTGGGGTCGACGCCGAGGGCGAGGATCGCGAGGGCCGGCACCAGCGTCACGAGCCGGCGAACGAGGAGGGGCACCCGCACTTGCAGCAGGCCCTGCATGATCTCGGCCCCCGCGTAGGCGCCGACGGCTGTGCTGGCCAGGCCGCTGGCGAGCAGTCCTACGGCGAAGAGGGTGGCGACGGCGATGCCGAGTCCGTCGCGCAGGGCCGCATAGGCCCCCTCGAGACTGTCGGTGCCCGGCACTCCCGCCAGCGCCGAGGCCGCCAGGAGCAGGATGCACAGGTTCACCGTGCCCGCGATCGCCAGCGCGATGGTGACGTCCCAGCGGGTGGCCCGCAGGAGGCGGGTGGTGGAGCGGATGCTCCAGCGGTCGGTGTCGTCGGGCACGTCGGCAGCGCCGCCGGGGCGGAACCGGTCGCGGGCCAGGGCCGAGTGCGCATAGATCGCGTGCGGCATGATCGTCGCTCCCAGGATCGAGGCGGCCAGCAGCACCGAGTCGACGCCGTCGAAGCGGGGAACCAGGCCGGCGACGACGCCACCGGCATCCGGGGGCGCGGCCACCACCCCGTAGGTGAATCCCACCGCGATGATGAGCATGAGGCCGATGATGACGAACTCGAAGCTCCGGGCGCCGCGGCGCTGCTGGATCATCAGCAGGGTGATCGAGACCGCGCCGGTGATCAGCCCGCCCCACACCAGCGGCACGCCGAACAGCAGCCACAGCGCGACGGCACCGCCGATGACCTCCGCGACGTCCGTCGCCATGGCGACCAGTTCGGCCTGCAGCCAGTAGGCGCGGCGTCCGGTGCGACTGCGGATGCGCAGGCCCAGGGTCTCGGCGAGGCTGCGGCCGGTGACGATCCCCAGCTTGGCCGACAGGTACTGGATGAGCCACGCCATCACGTTGCCGAGCACCACGACCCACACGAGCAGGTAGCCGAACCGTGCGCCGGCGGTCATGTTGCTGGCGACGTTGCCCGGGTCGAGGTAGGCGACGCCGGCCACCAGCGCCGGGCCGAGCAGCCAGGCGATCCGGCCGGTCGGGCGCGGGCGCGGGGTCGAGGCCGGGGATGCCGGGACGGCGGTGCGCGGAAGGGGATATTTCGGCATGCCGAAAACTCTAGCGCGAATCTTTCGGCGAGCCGAAAGATCTGCTCCGGCTGCATAACTCCTCCGATGTGCACGAGGATGTTGCGCACCGGGGCCGCGTGACCGAACTGCGAGCGAAGCCGCAGGAGTTATGCAGACGCTCGCGCGGATAGCCTGGCGGGGTGACTGCCACCGACCCTGTCCCCGAGCCCGAAACGGAGCTGCCGGTCGGCGTCGGGCCGTGGCCCGGAGGGCCCGACGCGTGGCCCGACGACCCCCACTACGATCGCGACCTGCTCGCCGCCGGCGACCGGCGCAACGTGATCGACCGCTACCGCTACTGGACGATGGATGCCATCGTCGCCGACCTCGACGCCCACCGACACGCCTTCCACGTCGCGATCGAGAACTGGCAGCACGACATGAACATCGGATCGATCGTGCGCAGCGCCAACGCCTTCGGCGCCGCCGAGGTGCACATCATCGGCAAACGGCGGTGGAACCGGCGCGGGGCGATGGTGACCGACCGGTACCAGCACGTGCGGCACCACGAAGACGTGGCGGCGTTCTCCTCCTGGGCGGCGGGCGCCGGCATCCCGGTCGTGGCTGTGGACAACGTCGACGGCTCCGTGCCCGTCGACCGTGCCGACCTGCCCGAGCGCTGCGTGCTCCTGTTCGGGCAGGAGGGGCCGGGGCTGTCGCCCGAGGCGCTCGCCGCCGCCGGGTCGGTGGTCGAGATCACCCAGTACGGGTCGACCCGCTCGATCAACGCGAGTGCCGCAGCCGCGGTCGTCATGTACGAGTGGTGCCGCCGCTTCGCCTGACCCGGGCGGGCCGTCGACGCTGCGCTAACCCCCGGCGGTGAGCCACTGGGGGCGGCGCACCCGCCAGCCCAGGGTCGCCAGCCGCGCGAGCATGTAGACGCCGAAGAAACAGACCGCCAGCCAGGCGAGCCCCGCAGCCCCCGACGGCGCGGCGAGGGCGACGACGGCCAGGGCCGGGAGGTACGGCACGAGGTTGAGCGCACCCGCGATCGCCAGGTACTTCACATCGCCGGCGCCCATGAGCACGCCGTCGAGCACGAACACCACCCCGCACACCGGCTGGGCCACCGCGAGCACCAGCAGCGCGGGTTGCACCAGATCGGCCACCGCCCGGTCGCCGGTGAACACCAGCCCGATCACGCCCGAGAGGGCCGCGATCAGGCCGCCCACCACGACCCCGAACCACAACCCCCACGCCACCGTGCGCCCGAGCACGCGGCGCACGAACGGTTCGTCGCCCGCGCCGAGTCCGCGCCCGATCAGTGCCTGCGCGGCGATCGCGAGGGCGTCGAGGGCGAAGGCTGCGGTGGAGAAGATGGTGAACGCCACCTGCCAGCCGGCGAGCTCGATCGTGCCGAGCCCGGTGGCCACGCCCACCGTCACCAGCAGCGCCAGCCGCAGCGACACCGTGCGCAGGAACAGCCATCCTCCCGACCGTGCCGACCCGCGCACGCCGTCGCGCTGCGGAAGGACGGAGGCCGCGTGCCGGCGCGCGAGGCGCCCGATCACCAGTGCGTATGCCCCGACCATGCCCCACTGGGCGGCCACGGTTCCTGCCGCCGATCCGGCGATCCCCCACCCGAACCCGTAGATGAACAGCCCGTTGAGGAGGGCGTTGGCGCCGAACCCGAGCCCGGCGATCCACAGGGGCGTGACGGTGTCCTGCATGCCGCGGAGCAGTCCGGTGGCGGCGAACACGATGAGCATCGCCGGCAGCCCCCACATCGACAGCGACAGGTAGATGGTCGCCTGCGCGGCGACTTCGGGGTTCGCGCCGAACAGGCCCACCAATGTCGGGGTGAGCGCCGATCCGGCGACGGCCAGCACGGCGCCCAGTCCCAGCGCCAGCCACAGACCGTCGATGCCGGCGCGCACCGCGCTGGTGTGGTCGCCGGCCCCGAAGCGGCGGGCGACGGCGGGCGTGGTCGAGTAGGCGAGGAACACCATCAGCCCCACGATCGTGTGCAGCACGGCCGCAGCGATCCCGAGGCCCGCCAAGGGCACCACGCCGAGGTGGCCGACGAGGGCGGCATCGACGATGAGAAAGAGCGGCTCGGCGATGAGTGCCCCGAGGGCGGGAACCGCCAGGCGCAGGATCTCCCGATTGAGGGTGAGCTGTGCCATAGGCACGAGCCTAGGTCAGCGAGCGGACCCATCCGATGACCGACGTATCCTGGATGCTCGCCCAGACGGAGGAGACGGATGACGCTCACGCGGATCACCCGTCCGATCTCCCGGCTGCGCGATCGGATGCCGGTCTGGGTCGGCATCGGCCTCGACACGGTGGCGGTGGTGCTGGGGGCGGTCCTGGTGATCCGCCCGACCACCGCCCTCGACGTGCTCGCCCTGCTGCTGGGCGGCGGCATGGTGCTCACCGGCATCCTGCAGTTCGCCGGCGACCCCGGAACCGACGACGCCGCGACCGGCGACGCCGCGACCGGCGACGACGCGACCGGCGGCGATCCCGGCGCGGGCAACCCCGGCGCCGGCACCGCTGGCGACACCGGGGCGGTCGGTGCCCGACTCGCGCGGTGGAGGTTCGCGCTGGCGGTGGTGTGGATCGTCGTCGGGGTGATCGTGCTCGTGTGGCCGGCGCTGACCGTGCGCGCCGCCGCGGTCCTCGTCGGCGGCGTGCTGCTGCTGGCGGGCGCACTCGGGGTGATCGGGGCATTCCGGCCGGGTCGCACGTGGGATGAACGGCTGTCCGACTTCGCATTCGGGTCGTCGGGGCTCATCTTCGGCGTCGTCGCGTTCGCCTGGCCCGACATCACGCTGCTCGTGGTAGCGGTGGTGTTCGGAGCATGGCTGATCATGCAGGGGCTCTCACGGCTGTGGACGGTGCTGCGCTCTCGTCGCGACCGGCGGCGTGGCATTCCCGACCGCCCCTCACGACGGCGCCGCTGGGGGCGCGCGGTGATCGCGATCGGCGCGGTCGCCCTGGCGGTGACCACGGCCACCGTCATCGCCCCGCTCGATACCCGCACCGCGGTGGTCGACGACTTCTACGCGGCGCCGCGCGACACTCCCGACGAGCCCGGACGCCTCGTGCGCGCCGAGCCGTTCACCCGCGACATCCCGGCATCCGCGCAGGCCTGGCGCATCCTCTACACCACGACCGGCACCGACGGCGGAGTGCGGGTGGCCAGTGCCCTGGTGGTCGTGCCGCTGCGCACCGACGAGACCGGGGACCGGCCGTGGCCGGTGATCGACTGGAACCACGGCACCACCGGGTACGCCCAGCACTGCGCTCCGTCGCTGCAGGAGCGTCCGCTCTGGTCGGGGGCGATGTACGTGACCCGGCGGGTGATCGCCGAAGGATGGGCGATGGTCGCCACCGACTACATCGGCCTCGGCACCGAGGGGCCGCACCCGTACCTCATCGGTGAGCCGAGCGCGCACGCGTCGCTGGATGCCGTGCGCGCCGCGCGGGAGCTGCCCGAGGCGGAGCTGAGCCTGTCGACCGTCATCTGGGGGCACTCCCAGGGCGGCGGGGCGGCGCTGTGGGCCGGGTCGATGGCCCGCAGCTACGCGCCCGAACTGTGGGTGAAGGGCATCGCGGCGCTGGCGCCGGCCAGTGACCCGCTGGCGCTCGTCGATCGGGTGTCGAACGTGACGGCGGGCAGCATCTTCGCGTCGTTCGCGTTCGCGTCGTTCTCGGAGATCTACCCCGACGTCAGCTACCGCGAATACATCCGGCCCGGCGCGGAGACCATCCTGCGGTCGATGTCGGAACGGTGCCTGTCGGATCCGGGCACGATCGTCTCGGTCGTGGCAGCGCTGAGCATGGGGGCAGACCTCGACGTGTTCGCGAAAGACCCGACCGCCGGCGCGCTGGGCAGGCATCTGGCCGAGAGCACCACCCCGCTGCGGATGGATGCGCCGCTGCTGATCGCCCAGGGCGGCGACGACTCCGTGGTGCTGCCGCGCACCCAGACCGATGTGGTCGAGCGCATGTGCTCGGCGGGACAACTGGTCGACTACCGCGTCTACGAGGGCTTCCAGCACGCCGCCGTGGTCGAGGGCTATTCGCCGCTGGTTCCGGAGCTGTTGGAGTGGACGCGCGCCCGCTTCGCCGGAGACCCCGTGCCCATCACGTCGTGCGCCCGCACCGACATCCCTGCCCCCTGATCCCCGCGGGGCGCACGACGCCTCCCGCGGGCCTCGCCGCACCCGCGCCCTGCGGGGCGCCTATCCTGGATGCCATGACCGACTCGCTCCGCTCGGGCATCGCGCTCGACGAACTCAGCGCCGACATCCGCCCCCAAGACGACCTCTTCCGGCACGTGAACGGCGCGTGGCTCGAGCGCACCGAGATCCCCGACGACAAGGCCCGCTGGGGCTCGTTCCACCTGATCGCCGAGCAGGCGGAGAAAGACGTGCGGGCGATCATCGAGGAGTCCACGGATGCCGAACCGGGCACCGAGGCGCGAAAGCTCGGCGACCTGTACGCGAGCTTCATGGACACCGAGCGCATCGAAGCGCTCGGGGCGGCGCCGTTGCAGGGACAGCTGGCCCGCATCGACGCGGTCACCGACATCCCGTCGCTGCTGCGCACCGTCGGCGAGCTGGAGCGCGAGGGCGTGGGCGGGCTCGTGGGCACCTACATCGAGCCCGACCCGGGAAACCCGCAGCGCTACGTCGTGTTCTTCGTCCAGGGTGGGCTCTCGCTGCCCGACGAGAGCTACTACCGGCTCGAGAACTTCGACAAGACCCGCACGGCCTTCCGTTCCTACGTCGCCCAGATCCTGAGCCTGGCGGGCGTGACGGATGCCGATGCGCAGGCCGACCGGGTGCTGGCGCTGGAGACCGAGCTGGCTTCGCACCACTGGGACAACGTGCGCAGCCGCGACGCGGTCGCCACCTACAACCTCATGAGCTGGGAAGCCGTGAACACCCTCGTGGGTGTCGACCTGGCTCCCTGGCTCGACGCGGTCGCGGCCGGTCACGAAGACGGTTTCGCCGAGATCAACGTCAACCAGCCCAGCTACCTCGAGGGTCTCGGCACGCTGCTGACCGAGGAGCGGGTCGACGACTGGAAGGCGTGGTTGCGGCTGCACCTGGTGCGGTCGACGGCACCGTTCCTGTCGCAGGCGTTCGTCGACGCGAACTTCGCGTTCTACGGCACCGAGCTCACCGGCGTGCCCGTCAACCGCGAGCGCTGGAAGCGGGGCGTCGGGTTCGTCGAGGCGGCGATGGGGGAGGCCGTCGGCAAGGTCTACGTGGAGCGTCACTTCCCGCCGGCCGCGAAGGAGGCGATGGACGAGCTCGTCGCGAACCTCATCGAGGCCTACCGGCAGTCGATCTCGCAGCTGGAGTGGATGACGGATGCCACCCGCGCCCGGGCCCTCGAGAAGCTCGCGGCGTTCACGCCGAAGGTCGGCTACCCCGTGAAGTGGAAGGACTACTCCGCACTCGAGGTCGACCCGGCGGACCTGATCGGCAACGTGCTGCGCACCAACGCGTGGGAGCACGATCGCCAGCTCGGCAAGCTCGGCGGGCCGATCGACCGCGACGAGTGGTACATGACCCCGCAGACGGTCAACGCCTACTACAACCCGCTCATGAACGAGATCGTCTTCCCGGCGGCGATCCTCCAGTTCCCGTTCTTCGAGCTCGACCGCGACCCGGCGGCCAACTACGGCGGCATCGGGGCGGTGATCGGTCATGAGATCGGTCACGGCTTCGACGACCAGGGGAGCGCGTTCGACGGCACGGGCGCCCTCAACGACTGGTGGACCGACGACGACCGTGCCGCCTTCGAGCAGCGCACCTCCGCGCTGATCGAGCAGTACAACGCGCTGGTGCCGCAGGGTCTCGCGGCCGAGCACGCGGTCAACGGGGCCCTCACGATCGGCGAGAACATCGGCGACCTCGGCGGTCTCGGCATCGCGATCAAGGCGTACCGCCTGCACGTGGCTACTCAGACGGCTGCGCCGGGGGCCGCAACCGGCGAAGAGGGCGACGGTCCCGTGATCGATGGACTCACCGGCATCCAGCGTCTGCTGCTGAGCTGGGCGCAGATCTGGCAGCAGAAGGGCCGGGATGCCGAGACCATCCGTCTGCTGACCATCGACCCTCACTCACCCAACGAGTTCCGCTGCAACCAGATCGTGCGCAACGTCGACGAGTTCTACACCGCGTTCGAGGTCACGGCGTCGGATGCGCTGTGGCTCGACGCCGACAAGCGCGTCACCATCTGGTGACACCCGTTCCCGGCGGAAGCCGGGAGATCCGAAGGCGCCCACCGGCGCCACCCCCGTCGGAAGGACCAGCGTGAACGCGGCCGAGCCGTTCGACTCGCAGGCACCACTCACCTCACGCGGCGATGTCGCACCCCCGGCCGCCGGGCTGCGGCGGCAGGCCGCCGCGCAGCCGACGCGGTCGGGCACCCGCGTACGACGCGGTGGCGCCGCGCGGCGCTCGTTCACCTCGACGCTGAAGACCCTCGACGAGCTGGCGGCATCCGGAGCCCAGGTGTCGGTGCACGTCGTCGACCTCGACCGGGGCACCGTCGTGCTGGCAGGCGATGATCACCTCACCCTCCCCGTCGCGGGGATCGGGGTGGTGCCGCTGCTCATCGAGACGGCGGTGCAGCTGGATTCGGGTGCGCTGGAGGGCCTGGAGATCGTCGAGCGTTCGTCGGTCGAACCGGTGGAAGTGGCAGGGTTGTGGCGCCATCTGATGGCCCCGGCCCTGCCGGTGCGCGACCTCGCGGTGCTCGCGGCATCCACCGGCGACGCGATCGCCGCCAACGCCCTGCTGGCGCGCGTGGGACTGGATGCCGTGAGAGCGCGGCTGGAATCGATCGGTCTGGCGCGCACGGCCCTGATGGACGGCTTCCGCGACCGCCGCGGGCTCGACGACGCCCCGCACGTCGCGCTGAGTTCGACGAGCGAACTGACCTCGCTGTTCGCGGCTCTCGTCAACAGTGACGTGGTCTCGCCCGCCGTGAGTGCACAGGTGTCGGAGTGGCTGAGCCTCAACACCGATCTGTCGCTGGTGGCCTCGGCGACCGGGCTCGATCCGTTCGCCCACGACGACGACCGGCACCAGCTGCTGTTCGTGAACAAGACCGGTCGCGCCGACGGCGTGCGGGCCGAGGCGGGAGCGCTGGCCGGGCCGCGCGCGGGTGTGGCCTACGCCCTGACGGTGTGCTTCGACGACCTGTCGATGGCGCACCGGCTGCGCGCCCACGAGGCCTTCCGTGTGCTGGGCGTGGAACTCATGGAGTACATCTACTGACGCGGGGGAGCTCCGCTCGCTCAACGACCGGGGGTCAGAGGTTGTGGAGCGCGGCGGCGCGGCGCACCACCTCGGCGACGTGCTCCGGGTCGCGGATGATCGAACCGTGGTCGGCGGTGGGCAGGTCGATGCTCTCGAGGGAGTCGACGCGCGCCGCCCATTCGGCCACCTCGCGGGCCGAGTACAGCCCCTCTTCGCGCGGCGGTAGTCCGCGGCCTGCGCGCAGCAGCAGCGCGGGAGTGTTCAGACGGCGAAGCGTCAGGTCGGAGGCGTCGCCGGTGATGTGGGTCGCGTCGGCCTCGATGGCCGCAAAGCTGCCGGCGATACGCACGGTGCCCTCATCGGCGTCGACGAGGTCGTAGCGGGCGATCCGAGCGGCATCCGCGTCGAGCGGAACTCCGCCCGCCTGCGCGGCGAGGGCGTCGAGGTAGGCCTCGGGCGCGGTGAAGCGCTGTTCCAGGCGCGCGCGGGCACCGTCGAGCACGATGCGCGTCAGTTCGTCGCCGCCCGCGTTCGCCTCCACGGCGGGAAGGCCCCCGTCGACGAGGAGGATGCCGGCGACGCGGCCCGGAAAGTGCACCGCGGTCATCACCGCGACGAACCCGCCCATGGAGTGCCCGACGAGCACGGCGCGGTCGAGGCCGAGGTGATCGATCAGGGCGATCACATCGCGCGCATGGACGTCCATGCCCCACGGGCCGGTGATGTCGGCGCTTGCGCCGCGACCGCGCAGATCGGGCGCGACCACGTGCAGCTCTCCGTGAGCGGCGCGGCCCATGTGCAGCCAGTCCATGTGGGTGCTGGTGACGCCGTGGAGCGCGATCACGGCGGGGGCGGAGGGGTTTCCCCACCGGCCGTAGGCGAGCCGTCCGCCCTCGACGGCGAGGGTGTCGCGAGAATAGGGAACGGCTTCGTCCATCATGCGTCCGGCTCCTTCGATGCAGCGTGCGAAGAAAATATAACATCTAACTTTATGATGCCTGTGCGACCTTGACACCGTCGCCCCGGTTCGCCAAGGTAGTTAGACATCAATCTATTTCCCGCATGATTCCCGCACGAAGGCAGTTGACGATGACGTCGATCGAAGAAGAGTTCGTTCCGCCCGCCGCGCCCGGCCTCGAATACGCGCTCACGGTGGCCTTGGAGCTCGACCACGAGCGCGGTGCCGTGCGCACCGACCAGATGTCCAACGGCCTCGCCTACGGCTTCATCGGCGTGAAGGGCGGGTGGTTCCGGGGGCCCCGCATCAGCGGCACCGCCATCCCCGGGGGAGGCGACTGGCCCACGATTCGCGCCAACGGTGTGGCCGTCTTCGACGCGAGCTACCTGCTGCAGGCCGACGACGGCACCCAGATCCGTCTGCACAACCGCGGCCTGCGCGTCGACCCCGAACTGCGCGTGGACGGCGGAGCGTTCGTGCCCGGCCAGCCTCGCCAGTTCCACGAGCCCAAGGACGTCTACTTCCGCGTCACTCCGTTGTTCGACGTGGAGGAGGGACCCCACGACTGGCTCGCGAAGCGGGTGTTCGTGGGCATCGGCGAACGGCGTCCGAGCGGCAACCGCATCCACTACTACGCGGTGATGTGATCCCCCATGCTGACCGTCATCCTGCGGCGCCTGGCCATCTCGGTGCCGATGATCTTCGTGATCGCCTCGCTCACGTTCCTGCTGATCAGTCTCATCCCCGGCGACCCCGCCATCGCGATCCTCGGCCCCGAGGCTACGCCGGAAGAGTACGAACAGGTGCGCCGGGCCCTGGGGCTTGATCGACCCCTGTTCATCCAGTACGTGGACTGGATGGCCGCCGCCGTCCAGGGCGACCTCGGCACCTCGATCCGCACCGGGCGACCGGTGGTCACCATGATCGGCGAGCGGATGGAGGTCACCGTCTCCATCGCCGTCATCGCCATCATCGTCACCGCCGTCCTCGGTGTGCTCATCGGACTGGTCGGAGCGCTCAAAGGCGGATGGATCGGCAAGTCGTCGCAGGTCGTCGCGGTCCTGGGCACCTCGGTGCCCAACTTCTGGTTCGGCATCCTCCTGGTGCTGCTGTTCGCGGTGAGTCTGGGCGTGCTCCCCGCCACCGGGTACGCGCCGATGAGTAAGGGGTTCGGCGAGTGGGCCAGCCACCTGGTGCTGCCGGTGGCCGCCATCGCCCTGGCCGGCATCGCCGGTATCGCCCGCCAGACCCGTGCCTCGATGAACGAAGTGCTCGGTCGCGACTTCATCCGCACCCTCATGGCCTCCGGCACCCCGTACCACAGCGTCGTGTTCCGTCACGCGCTGCGCAACGCCGCGATCCCGGTGGTCACCAGCCTGAGCTTCCAGTTCATCGGCCTGCTCAGCGGCGCGATCGTCGTCGACCAGGTGTTCGCGATGCCGGGTCTCGGGTCGATCATGCTCGTGGCGATGAACGGCCGTGACATCCCGGTGGTGCAGGGCGTCGTGATCCTCACCGCGGTGCTCGTCATCGTCGTGAACCTCGTCGTCGATCTCTTGAATGCGTGGATCAATCCGAAGGTGAGAAGCTGATGACACAGGCACCGATCCTCCCCACGACCTCGGTCACCACGGTCAGCGCCGGTCGCACCCGCAAGTTCGCGTTCCTCCGTCAGGCCTACCGCGCGCCCCTGGCCGCAGCGGGCCTGGTGTGGCTGATCCTGCTCGCCATCGCCAGCTTCGCCGCACCGATCCTGCCGCTGCGCGACCCGCTGCAGCAGAACCTCGCCGACGCGCTCCAGGGTCCCTCCGCGGAGTACCTGCTGGGCACCGACGCACTCGGTCGCGACGTGCTCTCCCGCATCCTCTGGGGCGGGCAGGGGGCCCTCCTCGGATCGGCTGAGGCGGTCGTCGTGGCCATCGCCCTCGGCGCCACGTTCGGCGTCGTCGCCGGCTACCGCGGCGGCTGGCTCAACGGCCTCGCCAACCGCGTGGCCGAACTCATCTTCGCGCTGCCGGCCATGGTCGTCCTCCTCGCGCTCGCCGCCGTCCTCGGCACCAACATCGTCGCCTCCATGGCGGCGTTCGGTGTGCTCGTGTCGGCCTCGTACCTGCGCATGGCGCAGGCCTCCACCCTGGCGGTGCGCAGCGAGCTCTACGTGGATGCCGCGAAGGTGTCGGGTCTGTCGACCCCGCGCATCGTCTTCGGGCACGTGCTGCCCAACGTGGTCGGCCCGATCATCGTCATGAGCAGCCTCACCTTCGGTGCCGCGCTGCTCGTGCAGGCCAGCCTCGGATTCCTCGGGCTCGGCCCGCCCCCGCCCTCGCCGACCTGGGGTGGCATGATCGCCGAGGCCTCGGCGTACATCTACCGCCACCCCTGGCTGCTCGTTCCCACCGGCGTCGTGCTGGCCCTCACGATCCTCGCCGCCAACCTCATCGGCGACGCTCTTCGTGACGGCGACGGCAAGCGGCAGCGCTTCAGCCTGCTCAAGCGTGCCCCGTCGACGGCCGTCCGGGCCAGCGCGCCTGCGGTGGCCGGCGCGACGGTACCGGCATCCGAGACTCCGGATGCCGACCGGCTGCTCGAGGTGCGAGACCTCCACGTCTCGTTCACCGCCGACGACTCGGCGCACGTGGTCGACGGCATCTCGTTCGGCATCGATCGTGGAGAGATCGTCGCCGTGGTGGGTGAGTCGGGATCGGGCAAGACGATGACGGCGCTCAGCATCATCGGACTGCTCCCCTTCCCCGGTCACGTCAGCGGCGGCTCGATCCTCTTCGACGGCACCGACCTGGCGACGCTCCCGCCGGCGAAGATGGCCGCCTACCGCGGCCGGCGCGTCGGGATGATCTCGCAGGAGCCGATGATGGCGCTCGACCCGTGCTTCACGGTCGCCTCGCAGCTGACGGCGCCCATCCGGCGCCACCGCAAGGTGGGCCGGGCCGAAGCCAAGCGGATCGCCACCACTCTGCTGACCGAAGTGGGCCTGCGCAACGTCGCCGCCGTGATGAAGAGCTACCCGCACCAGCTGTCGGGCGGCATGGCGCAGCGCGTGGCGATCGCCATCGCCCTGGCCGGAGAGCCGGAGCTGCTCATCGCCGACGAGCCGACCACCGCATTGGATGTGACCGTGCAGGCCGGCATCCTCGACCTGCTGCGCTCGCTGCAGGAGAAGACCGGGATGGCCATCATGTTCGTCACGCACGACCTCGGCGTGGTCGCCGACATCGCCTCGCGGGCCGTGGTGATGGAGAAGGGGCGCATCGTGGAGACCGCCTCGATCTCCGACCTGTTCGCCGCTCCCGCCCACCCGTACACGCGCGCCCTCATCGGCGCGACTCCCAGCCTCGTCGACATCGGAGGGACCCATGACTGACCTGCTGGAGGTCCGCGACCTCTGCGTCGAGTTCCCCGTCGCGGGGGCGCGCCGGCGCAAGATGCGAGCGGTGGGCGGGGTGTCCTTCTCGGTCGCGCCGGGGGAGACGGTGGCCCTCGTGGGTGAATCGGGGTCGGGAAAGTCGACGATCGGTCGCAGCATCCTGGGGCTGAACTCCATCCACTCGGGCAGCGTCGTGTTCGACGGGCGCGACATCACCCGCCGCACCGCGCGGCAGCAGCGGGAGATCGCCCGCGATCTGCAGGTGGTGTTCCAGGACCCCTACAGCTCGCTCAATCCCGCCAAGACGATCGGCGACAACCTCGCCGAGCCGTTGCGCGCGCAGGGCGCGGTGAGCACCGCCCAGGCGCGGGAGCGGATGGAGGGGCTCCTCCGTCAGGTCGGGCTCCCCGAGGACTCGCCCGAACGGTACCCGGCGAACTTCTCCGGCGGGCAGCGGCAGCGCATCGCCATCGCGCGAGCGCTGATGCTCGAACCCAAGCTCGTGATCTGCGACGAGCCCACCAGCGCACTCGATGTCTCGACGCAGGCCGCCGTGCTGCAACTGCTGCGTGACCTCAAGTCGCAGCACGAGGTGGCCTACCTCTTCATCACCCACGACCTCGCGGTCGTGCGTCACTTCGCCGATCGCGTGCTGGTGCTGCGCGGCGGCGAGCTCGTGGAGGAGGGATCGGTCGACGACATCTGCGAGCGCCCCCAGCATCCCTACACGAAGCAGCTGATCGCCACCGCTCCGGTGCCCGATCCGGTGTTGCAGCGGCAGCGCCGCGAAGCCCGCTGGCGGGCGGCGGCAGACGAGGCTGCGGCGGGCGCGGCGTGACGGCGAGGTCAGGCGCGCTGCGAACCCGGCCTGGTTACACTGAGGCGCTATGACCTCGGAACCATCCGACAGCCGCTCGCACGAGGCAGCGCACTACGACGAACTGACTCGGGCCGCTGCCCTGGGGATCGACAGTGAGGCCGATCTCGCGGCGATGGACTTCGGTCTCACGATCGTGCGTGCGGGCAACCGACTGCAGCAGGATCTCGAGCAACAGGTGCATCGACCGGCGGGCATGACGTGGGCGGCCTTCCGGGTGCTGTTCACGATCCGTTCGGTGGGGTCGATCTCGCCGATGAAGCTCGCGCACCTGTCGAACACATCGGCGGCCAGCATCTCGAGTGTGCTGAAGACGCTCGACGGCTACGGGATGATCACGCGCACTGCCGACGAGACCGACGGGCGGGCGGTGCTGCTCTCGCTCACGCCCGAGGGCGAACGCGCGGTGGCCGAGCTGTTCACGCGAAACAACACGCGCGTTGCCCAGTGGGCCGAGCGTTACACGGCCAAGGAGCGGGCGCAGATCGTCCGTCTGCTGCAGCGGGTGCTGCACGAGTCGGCCCCGCCGGCGCTGTCGGCCGAGGAGCGGCGGGAGCCGATCCGTCAGCGCGCGGCCCGCGGCCCCCGGCCCTCGACGCCAGCGGACGCAAACTCCTGAAACATCTCAGAAAAAGTACTAAGACATTTGACCTTTTTCTGAGTTTCGGCAACGATGGGCTCATGCCCACCTCTCGTGAGCCGCTCATCGAGGAGCGACCCTCTTCGCATGGCGTCGTCGCCCTGACGATGCGCCACGGCCGCCTCAACACCCTTGTCCGCCCCCTGCGCACTGCGCTGCTGGACGCGCTCGACCGTGCCGAGCACGACGAGAGCGTGCGCGCCGTGGTTCTCCGCGGTGACGGGGTGTTCTCGGCCGGTGCCGAGCTCACCGAGTTCGACTCCGGACAGGGTCTCGCGGAGCCCTCGCTGCACGCGACCATCGCCGACTTCCTCGACGAGATGTCGACCCCCGTGATCGCCGCGATCGAAGGCATGGCGCTGGGGGGCGGACTCGAACTCGCCCTCGCCTGCCACTATCGGGTGGCGACGCCGGATGCCACCCTCGGCCTTCCCGAGGTGACCTTCGGCTTCCTTCCGGGCGCGGGTGGCACCCAGCGTCTGCCCCGCGCGCTCGGCCTGACGGCGGGTCTCGACCTCATGCTCCAGGGCACCTCGGTGCGGGCCGCCGAGGTGGAGGGGACGACGCTCATCTCGGCGCTGCTGGGCGACGATGCGCTCGCCGATGCCGTGGCCTTCGCCTCCGGTGTCGCGGACGAGGCGGTGCCACGCCTGCGTGACGTGACCCTGCGCACCGACGATGCCGAGGCGTTCCTGTTGCTGGCAGCCCGGTCGGTGCGCGGAGACGAGCCGCGGTCGGCCATCGTGGCTGCCGTCGCCGCCGGTCTCGACGACGTCGACCGGGGGTTCGCCCAGGAGCAGCGACTGTTCCGCGAGCTCGCCGACACCGAGGGGGCCTCCGCCCGGCGGCACCTCTTCCTCGCCGAGCGCGCCGCGCGGCGGCGTCCGAAGCGAAACGGTGCCGTCGAGAGCGACACCGTGCGCCCTCCCGCCGCGCGCGTGGGGGTGGTCGGTGGCGGCACGATGGGCCGCGGGATCGCCCTGGCCCACGCCCTGGCCGGGATGCAGGTGCTCGTCGTCGAGACCGACGCGGATCGTCGCGCGGCGGCCGAGACGGCGATCGCCGCAGACGCCGAACGCACCGCACGCTCTTCGCGCAAGCCCGGCCGGCGCGTCGTCGCGGCGGACGACCTCATCGAGCGGATCTCGTGTACGACCGACCTGTCGGACCTTCGTGATGCCGACCTCGTGATCGAGGCTGTGCCCGAGGTGATGGAGCTCAAGCGTGAGGTGTTCCGCCGGCTCGACGAGCTGCTGGCTCCGGGCGCGATCCTGGCGACCAACACGTCGTCGCTCGACGTCGACGAGATCGCCGCGACGACCTCCCGCCCCGAACGCGTCATCGGACTGCACTTCTTCTCCCCGGCGCACGTGATGCGTCTGCTCGAGATCGTGCGGGGGGCACGCACGTCGCCGGCGACGCTCGCCTTCGCCCTGGCGCACGCGGAGGCGCTCTCCAAGGTGCCCGTCGTCTCGGCTGTCGCTCCGGGCTTCATCGGCAACCGCATCCAAGAGGCGTCCAGCCGCGAGGTCGGTCTGATGCTGCTCGAGGGTGCGACGCCGGCGCAGATCGACGGTGCCCTCGAACGCTGGGGGATGCGGATGGGCCCGCTGCGGGTGCTCGACCTCGTCGGCAACGACGTTCCGATGCTCACCCGCCAGGCCGCCGGCACCGCGGACGCCCTTCCCTGGGCCCCCGCCGCAGCCCTGGTGGAGCGGGGCCGGCTGGGGATCAAGGCCGGTCGGGGCTGGTACCGCTACGACGAGGGTCACGCGCAGTCCGACCCCGAGGTGGTCGAGATGATCGCCGAGCTGGCGCGGGACGCGGGAGTCGCTTCCCGCGAGCACTCGGAGCGCGAGATCGTCGAGCGCGCGGTGCTTTCGATGGTCGGTGAGGGGGCCGCGGTGCTCGATGAGGGTGTGGCGGCGCGCGCCGGAGACATCGACGTGGTGTTCGCCCACGGTTACGGCTTCCCGCCCGGCCGCGGCGGTCCCATGCACTTCGCCGACACCCTGGGCCTGCGCAACGTCGTACGGATCATGCGCCGCTATGCGCGGAGGAAGGGCGGCGATCACTGGGCGCCCCACCCGATCATCACGCAACGGGCGCTCACCGATGAGCCGCTGGCTCGCTGGGAGGCGGCCGGATGAGGCACGCAGTCATCGTCGACACGGCTCGCACCGCCCAGACGCGCTCGTGGCGCGGCGGATTCGCCCTGACCCACCCGGTCACCCTCGCCGGGGCGGTCGTCGGCGAGGTCGTCACGCGCAACGGCGTCGATCCGGCCGAGGTCGCCGACGTGGTGCTCGGATGCGCCAACCCCGAAGGGGCCGCCGGCAACAACATCGCCCGCCTGGCGGCGCTGCGCGCGGGGCTTCCGGATTCGGTGGCGGGCGAGACCGTCAACCGGTTCTGCGCCTCCGGGCTCCAGTCGCTGGCCACCGCCGCCCAGCGGATCATCGCCGACGAGTGCGACGTCGTCGTCGCCGGTGGTGTGGAGTCGATCACGGCAGTGCAGGACCACATGAACTCCCAGCTCGCGATCGATCCGTGGATGGAGCGGTCGGTGCCCGAGGTGTACCTGCCGATGCTCCGCACCGCCGAGGTGGTCGCCGAGCGCTACGGCGTCGACCGCGATGCCCAGGATGCCTACGGGGTGCGCAGCCACCAGCGCGCCGCGGCCGCGCAGAGCGCCGGACTGCTGGCCGAGGAGATCGTGCCGATCGCCACCCGCACGGTGCACGCCGACGGGCGTCGGTCGATGTCGATCGTGGACGTCGTTGTCGACAGCGACGAGGGCATCCGTGCCGACGCATCGCTCGACGCGACGGGCGCGCTGCGTCCCGTCATCTCCGGAGGCACCGTCACTGCCGGGAACGCGAGCGGATTCGCCGACGGCGCCGCGGCGGCGCTCGTCATGGACGAGCACGCCGCGCACGCTCGTGGTCTCCAGCCGCTCGGCCGGTTCGCGGGCTTCGCGGTGGCCGGGTGCGCACCCGACGAGATGGGGATCGGCCCGGTGGTGGCCGTGCCGAGGCTCCTCGAGCGGGCGGGTCTGACGGTGGCGGACATCGACCTGTGGGAGCTCAACGAGGCCTTCGCCTCGCAGGTGATCGCCTGCCGCGATGCCCTCGGCATCCCCGACGAGATCCTCAACGTCAACGGCGGCGCCATCGCGATCGGGCATCCGTACGGCGTCTCCGGCACGCGTATGGTCGGACATGCGCTGCGGGAAGGGCGCCGCCGCGGTGCCCGACGCGTGGTGGTGACCATGTGCATCGGTGGCGGTCAGGGTGCCGCCGCGCTGTTCGAGATCCTGTGAGAGCTCCCTCTGACCCCCCGACCTCCGCCCCTGACTTCCGCCTGTGACCTTCACCCCCTGCAGAACCCGCGAGAAAGCGAGAACCCCATGACCGATCAGGTGTGGCACGACGGCGTGCCCAGCCCGCGACTCGAGCACGTGCTCACCGTGCGCCTCGAACTGGACGGCGCACACACGACCCCGGTGATGGGAAGCGGTGTGCAGTATGGCCAGGTCGGTGTGGTGTCGGGCAGCTTCGAGGGGCCGACGCTTCGCGGCCGGGCGCTCCCCGCGGGCGGCGATTCGCCGATGGTGCTCCGCAACGGTATCGCTCAGCTCGACGCGCGCTACTTCCTCGAGGCCGAGGACGGCACCCTCATCCGCATCCACAACCGCGGGATCTTCCGGATGCCGCCCGAGGTGCGCGAGCGGGTCGTGCGCGGCGAGGACGTGTCGCCGAACGAGTACTACATCCGCACCTCACCCACCTTCGAGGTTCCCGAGGGGCCGCACGATTGGCTCTGCCGCTACACGTTCGTCGGCTACGGCCGTCGCGACGACCGCGGCAACGAGATCTCCTACTTCCAGGTGCACTGACATGGTCCTGCACAAGCCGGCCGGCGAGGTGGCCAGCGCCGCCGTGCGCTTCGGGCTGCGCGAGGTCATCGCGCACTGGAACCGGTGCCTGGATGCCCAGGACGTGGCCGGGATGGCCGACGTGTCGTCGCCGGACATCGTGCTCGTCCACGAGGATGTCGTGTTCGACGGCGCCGACGTCGTGGCGCGCTTCGCGGCCGTGCACGGCGGCAGTGCGACCGTCGCTCGTCGCACCCACGTGAATCACCTGCAGGCGTGGCAGCAGCCGGGCCGCATCGTGACCCGCTCGCTCATGATGGTGGTGCAGCTGGTGCCCGACACCTCGCCGTTCGGTGCGGGTGCCGCCGCCCCCGGGTGGGTCGGCTACGCGGAGGACGAGTTCGACGTGTCGGCCGGCCGGCCCGTCTTCGTCTCCCGCCGCTTCGTGCGATGGGGCGGCGAGGTGCTGAGCGCTTTTCCGTCGGCAGCGGCGGTGGATGCATGAGTGCGTCGCTGAGCCTGGACGACCGCTCCGGCATCCTCGAACTGCTCTCCCACATTGCGTGGCGGCTCGACGCGGGCTGCTCGCGGGAGTTCGCCGCTCTGTTCACCGCCGACGGGCACATCGAGCGCGTCGATCGTCGCGGCGGTGTGCGTCGATGGGGTGAGGGAGGCGACACGCTGAGCGCGTTCGTCGGCGACGTGCGCGACGGCGTGAGTGTGGAGGATCGCCAGACCTGGACGTCGGATGTGCTGTTCTCGCCCGTCTCGGCCGATGAGGTGGTGGTGTCGTCGACGTCGCTGCGGATCGGGAGCGCCGGTGGCGGCATGTCCAACGTCGTGCTCGGCGACGAGCGTGTGACCGACACCGTCGTGCGGACACCGGAGGGATGGCGACTCCGCTCGCGATCGGTGCGCCCGCTCGGCGCCGACGACACCGATCCGACCGGGGCTTTCGCTGCCGTCGACCTCTCGGACGATGCGCCGCCGGGCGACCGCATCGAGATCGAGGCGCTGTTCGCCGACTACGCGTGGGCGCTGGACACCGCCGACATCGAGGGCGTGCTGGAACTGTTCTCGGACGATGCGGTCATGCAGGATCCGTTCGGGCGGTTCACCGGTTCGGGTCCCGAAGGCGTGCGCCGGTTCTTCGAGGGACTCTTCGCCCGGCCGGAGTTCGCCGGTCGCATCCACTGGGTCAGTCAGTTGCGCCTGACCCCGGTCGGCGACGACTACCGCGTCGACTCGTACGCGCTCGTGCCTGCGGCGTTCCCCAACGGTGCGGTCAACCTGCATCTGCTGGCGTTCTACCGTGATGTGGTGCGCAAACAGCGGGGTCGCTGGGTGTTCGTCGAGCGTCTGGTGGGCCCCCGCTGGCCCGAGGGGGACGCTCCATCGTCATCAAATGTACTTAGACCTTGACATATCTTGATCGCTCGGAAAATACTTAGACATTCAACAATGTTGGATCGCCGTCGACCCGCCGGCACTCACATTCCCTACAGCAGGAGTTTCAACGATGAACCTAGCTCGGCCCGTTGTCGCCCTCGCGGCGACCGCCATGATCCTCACCCTGGGCGCCTGCTCAGGCACCAATGACCCCGGTGACACCAACGCTCCCGAGGGCCCCCACGAGATCACGCTCGCCATCGAGCGCGCTCCCGCGGGCGGCTTCGACACCACCAAGTGGAACTGGTCGACCTTCGCCCAGCTCGGCATGGCCTCGTACGACGGGTACCTCCACGGAGAGCCCGACGGCACCTACTCCGCGGCCCTGGCCACCGAGTGGGGCTGGGAGTCCGACACCACCTTCCGCCTCGTGCTGCGCGAAGGCGTCACCTTCACCGACGGCGAGGTCTTCGATGCCGAGGCCGCCAAGGCCAACTTCGAGGTGCAGAAGGCCGGGCAGGCGCTGAAGTCGCTGCAGGAGGTCGAGGTCGTCGGCGACCACGAGCTGCTCCTCACCTTCAGCGCGTTCCTCCCGGGCCTCGACCGCATCCTCTCCCAGCAGGCCGGCCTGGTCGTGAGCCCCCAGGCGCTGGCCACCCCCGAGGTGCTGGTCGAGCAGCCCGTCGGCGCCGGTCCGTTCATCCTCGACCTCGACGAGACGGTCTCCGAGAGCACGTACGTGTTCGAGAAGAACCCGGACTACTGGAACGCGGATGCCGTCGCCTTCGACACCATGACCTTCCGCATCATCGACGACGCGCAGGCCGCTTTCAGCGCCCTGCAGGCCGGCGAGGTCGACATGACGTGGGCGCGATACCCCAACGTCGACGCCGCCCGCGGCGCCGGTTTCGAGGTGTTCGAGGGCCCCGGTTCGATGCTCATGATGCAGTTCGTCGACATGGCCGGCACCGAGGTTCCCGCCCTCGCCGATGCCCGCGTGCGCCAGGCGCTGAACTACGCCGTCGACCGCGATGCGTTCGCTGCAGCGGTCAGCCCCGGACGCATCACGTCGCAGTGGGCCAACAGCGAGACCGAGGCCTACGACCCGTCGCTGGACGACGTCTACTCCTACGACCCGGAGAAGGCGAAGTCGCTGCTGGCCGAAGCCGGATACGCCGACGGGTTCACCCTCCCGATCTCGACGACGCCGGTCAACCAGGTCGCCCTCGAGGCCATCGCGGCATCGTTCGGCGAGATCGGGGTGGACGTCGAACTGATCGTCAAGCCGATCGCCGAGTGGGTGCCGGCCGCCACCTCCGGCCAGTTCCCGACGATCCTCGTGCCGCTGTCGAGCAACGGCTCGTACACCGACTTCGGCAACTTCGTGCTGCCCGACGGCGGGTCCAACACCCGCAAGTACGACGACCCGGATGCCGTGAAGCTGTTCACCGCCGCCGCCACCACCCGCGACGACGACGCGCGCATCGCAGCGTGGCACGAGCTGTCGGCCTACTTCACCGAGGACGCGTGGACGGTGCCGCTGCAGCAGACCACGACGTTCTACCTCTACAACGGCGACGTCGTCACCGGTGTGGAGCGCCCGTACGGCAACCTGCTGCCGGCCATCTACTGGCTCGAGCCGGCCAGCTGACCGTCCCCATACCCGACCCGGCCACCTCGAAGTCTGACTCCTGCGGGGTGGTCGGGTCGATCCACGTCATCGAAGAGGAAGACGCCCCGTGATCCGCGCCCGCACGCCCGCCGCCTCCCGTGGAACCGGGGGATCGGCGGGCGTGGTGGGCGTCCTGGCCTTCGCGGGACTGGCCTCCACGTTCATGTTCACCCTGGTCGTGCCCATCCAGGCACAGCTTCCCGAACTGCTGGACGCCGAACGCGACGACACGGCCTGGGTGGTCACGATCACCGTGCTGGTCTCGGCCGTGATGACGCCCATCTCGGGGCGCCTCGGAGACCTGTACGGCAAGCGCCGCATCGTCCTGCTGCTGGTCGCGTCGATGACGGTCGGATCGATCATGGCGGCGCTGGTCGAGGGGCTGGCGTGGATGATCGTCGCCCGCGCCCTCCAGGGGGTGATGGCCGGCGTCATCCCCCTCGGTATGGCCATCATGCGCGACGTGCTGCCGGCGCGGCGGCTGCCGGGCGCCATCGCCCTGTTGAGCGCGACGCTGGGCATCGGCGGATCGCTCGGGCTGCCGGTGAGTGCGTTGGTGACCGAGCACCTCCACTGGCGCGGACTGTTCTGGTTGTCCGCGGCGCTGGGTGTGCTCGTCTTCGTGCTCGTCGCGCTCCGGGTTCCGGTGTCGGGCACGATCACCGGAGGGCGATTCGACTACGTCGGCGCGATCGGACTCGCCGCCGGCATCGCCGCGGTGCTCCTCGCCGTCTCGCGCGGATCGGTGTGGGGGTGGGGTTCACCGCTGACGATCGGCTGCGCGGCGGGCGGTGTCGCGATCCTGACGCTGTGGGGCGTGCACCAGTGGCACGCGAGGATGCCGCTGCTCGACCTGCGGGTCGCCTCGCGCCCGGCGGTGCTGCGCACCAACCTGACCTCGCTCGCCGTCGGGTTCTCGCTGTTCGCGGCGAACGTGCTCTTCCCGCAGATCCTCGAGATCCCGCGCGGAAGCGGCGCCGGGTTCGGGATGAGCCTGCTCGTCACGAGCCTGCTGGTGATGCCGTCGGGGATCGTCATCCTGCTGATCTCGCCGCTGAGCGGACGACTCGCCGCCCGATGGGGGCCGCGCCGGCTGCTCATCACGGGGTGCGTCGCCATCCTCTTCGCCTATTCGTTCGTCGCCGCCTTCCACACCGAGCTCTGGCACATCGTGCTGGCCAACGTCCTCGTCGGTGTGGGCATCGCGTTCAGCTTCGCTTCCGTGCCGCTGTTGATCATCTCCGCCGTTCCGGCCGAAGACACCGGTGCCTCCAACGGGCTGAACTCCCTCTTCCGGGCCGTCGGGACCACCTCCGCCTCGGCGGTGCTCGGTGCGATCCTTGCCCAGCTCTCGTTGCCAGAGCCGCCGCACTATCCGTCGGCCGACGCGTTCGAGGTGGCCTTCATCGTCGCGGCGGCGACCTCGGCGCTGGCGCTGCTCATTTCGCTGTCGATCCCGCCCACGCCGCCGGCCGCGTCGCGCGCCGCCGCACGGGTCGGGCCCTCTGTCCCGCCGGCCGTCCCCTGAAGCTCTCGAGAGGAACCTCCATGACCGACACCCTCACCGCCTACCTCGACGCCCTCGCCGCCGGAGACCCCTCGCGGGTGGCGTGGGCCCCGGGTGCCGTGATCACGGAGAACAACGTCGACCTCCCGCTCGGTGACGGTGCGTGGCAGACGGTCGACGGCATCGACCGGGTCTACCTGCGCCTGTCGGCGCCGGGTGGGGAAGCCGGGCGCGACGGGGCACACCAGACGGCAGCCCACGGCATCCTTCGGGAGGGTTCCGACTGGAGCCCGTTCTTCCTGCGCCTCGCCGTCGACGCGGAGGGTCGAGTGAGCGAGAGCGAGCTCGTGGTGATCCGGGCGAAGGATGCCGCCGGGGCGTTCCACGACGCCGACCTGGTGCCGCGCCCCGAGTTCGCCGAGCCGGTTCCTTTCGACCAGCGCGGCGATCGGGAGTCGCTGATCGCGCTCGTCGACGGGTACTTCGCGACGCTGCAGCAGAACACCGGCGAGATCCACACGCGGTTCGCCCCCGAGTGCCGGCGACGGGAGAACGGGGTGTGGACTACACACAACACCGACCCGAACGCGTATCCGACGATGCGCATGGACTGTCGGGCATCGTTCGAGCTCGGGTTCTTCCGCGGCAACGAGCGGGTGCGCGGACGGCGCTACCCGATCGTCGACGTGGAGAACGGCCTGGTGCTCGCCGGGGCGTTCATCGATCACAGCGGTCGGCTGAAGGAGTACACGCTCACCGACGGTCGCACCATTCCGGCCGGCTTTCAGCGTCCGCACACATACGCGATGCTGGAGGCGTTCAAGGTCGTGGGCGGCGAGATCACGGCGATCGAGGCGGTCTTCCATCCCGTGCCGTACCGCATGCGCGCCGCCTGGCCGACCGTCGACGCCGACGGCCGCTGAGTCTTGCGGCGCTGGAGGGTGCGGCGTTTCGTCTCGTCGCTGCGCTCCTCGCTCAACGTCCGGGGGCGGCGCTGGAGGGTGCGGCGTTTCGTCTCGTCGCTGCGCTCCTCGCTCAACGTCCGGGGGCGGCGATGGAGGGGTAGGCGTTTCGTCTCGTCGCTGCGCTCCTCGCTCAACGTCCGGGGGCGGCGGTGGAGGGGTAGGCGTTTCGTCTCGTCGCTGCGCTCCTCGCTCAACGTCCGGGGGCGGCGGTGGAGGGGTAGGCGTTTCGTCTCGTCGCTGCGCTCCTCGCGGGGCGACCAGTGGAGACGCGCCCCTCCGGTCGTTGAGCGAGCGGAGCGAGTCGAAACGCCGTGTCAGAACGGTGCCGGTGGCCCCGGTTCGGTGGTGCCGGTGGTGAAGGTGAGGGTCCTCGCCGGCAG
>QFCS01000998.1_pt1 | contig 69132 bp, 61 predicted proteins | sample 3576561 | NCBI WGS metagenome assembly QFCS01 | reverse complement strand
GTCAAATACACCTGTCCCACTGGCTAAAGCCGGTGACCAGCTCCCGCCCGTTTCCGGGTTGTTGCCCAGTAAGGTGAACAGGTCAACACTTGGACTGGTCTCACACAAGGTGATGCTGCCGTCTGTTCCTGCGTTGGGGATGGGGTTGATTGTGACCGTGACCGTGGTGCTTTGCGGGGTACAGGGAGCCGTGCCGCTGACCGTATAGGTATAGGTGCCAGCCGGGTCAACGCTCGGGTCAAACACTCCCGTGCCACTGGCTAAGGCCGGTGACCAGCTTCCCCCTGTATCTGGCGTACCGCCTAACGAATTGAATAAATCTTCCGGTGCTCCGTTGGCACAAAAAACAGCTGTAGCAGCTTCCCCCGGGTTTGGAGTCGGGTTAACCGTTACCGTTACACTGGCTGTGCTGTTCTCACACGGTGGGGTACCGATTAAGGTATAAACATAAACTCCCGCCGGGTCTTGGGATGGGTCAAATACACCTGTCCCACTGGCTAAAGCCGGTGACCAGCTCCCGCCCGTTTCCGGGTTGTTACCCAGTAAGGTGAACAGGTCAACACTTGGACTGGTCTCACACAAGGTAATGCTGCCGTCTGTTCCTGCGTTGGGGATTGGGTTGATTGTGACCGTGACCGTAGCTGTATCTGTCGGACATTCTGTTGAAGAACTCACACTATACGTAAAAACATAAGGGCTCCCCGACAATGATAACTGTGTTAAATCCAATGTCCCTGAATTTCCGTTAGCCGTCGGAAAAGGGCCATTCCATTCTCCTGTATTAAAAGGAGTTCCACCTAAATAGCTGTATAAATCGATAAAATTAACCGAGGATAAATCATCTTCACAAAACGAAACGGTTCCATCTGAACCAGCATTATTCTGAGGTTGGATTGCAACCAATACTTCCAACCTTTCTTCACTTTCACAAGGCGGATCTACTGTTGTTGCATAGTAGGTTTGGCCATCAATCAATGGAGTATCCATATCTAACGGTAAAGCAGAAGAACTGGTGAGGTACCAGTTATTATTTCCGGTAGCATTTAAATCGGCTACGGTTGGCGGGTTTGAAGGATTGTGACAAAAAGACTGAACAGCAGCTCCTGTTGGCACAGGAACAACTCCAACACTGACAAAAACAGAAAGTCGGGATGTCTGACATCCTGTATCCGGATTCGTCTGATTGGCATAATAAATCGTATTAGGTACTAAAACGGTGCCTGGAGCCAACGGTGAACCTCCGTTAGGCACATTATACCATTGCACATTATTTCCTGTAGCAATTAAGTTGGAGATGGTTGCCTGACTGGGAAAATCGACACAGACACCTTGAAAATTCTGTCCCGATGGTGCTGAATAAATCGTTACAACCACCCTGACCCTGCTTCCACAATTACCGGAGCTATTATCAGCAAAGTAATCTTCGCCATTCACTAAACCCAGTCCGGGGGCCAATGGTACCGTAGAAGTATTTGTGGCAAACCAAGCCACTCCTCCTCCATTGTTTGTTGCCTGCAAACTGGCAATTGTGGGTGACTGAATATCACAAAATGATTGATTTAAATTTGTAACCGTCGGACATTGCGAAAATACTTCACCTCCTGACAGTAGTAAAAAAAGGAACAATAATTTAACCTTTCCTACAATATTTTTAATTTTAAAAAAAGAAACTATTTTGTATAAATAACCCATAAATAAATTGAGTTTACTGTCTTTAATTTGCAATCTTAGTGCTGGAATCTGTATCAAATTGCAGGATATAGCCTCCTTTATTGGAATATCCGCCGTTTGAATCTTTCACATATTCAAATTTGTGCCCTAACTGTTCAGTTATTTCATCTTTTGCCAAGGCTTCAAAATTTTTATCCTGAAATAACCGCACCAGGGCATCAAAAACGATATCAAATCCTTTGATTACATCTTCCGTTGCTTCCAAGTTATATTTTCGTTTAAAACTGGCTTTAAATGCATTTAGCTGATTAAGGTTGTTCCGTTTTGAATACGAAGGATAAATCGTATTCAAAGCCTTAAATCGCATTTCTGAAAAGCCTTCTTTTTGAATGGACTCTTTCGGCTCCATCAGAGCCAACTGAATCGGGTAGTCTTGCGAATGCTTCAGGAGTATCGTTGTGGTATTTAAAATCAATCCTATTTTATCGGTATTGAGAAGAACATAATTTTTTTTATTCAAGATTAATTCTCTGACTAATGTTTCATCTTCTAACACTTCTTTTCCCGAGATTTTAATAAGTCTTGCTTTAGGGTAGTTTTGCAGAATAAAATCCTCACTTAAAGCATTAACTGCATCACTGACGACAACTAAATTCCCGTTCTTACCGGCAATGTACTTTAGAACCATTGCTGTTAAATCATGCTTAGACGGAATACTGACAAAAGTTGTGGCCGGTTTCTGAACATGCTCATCAAAGCTCGTGACAATAAACGGAATGCCGTTTTTTGAAGCAAACTCACCGATTCTTTCTGTGTTTATTCCTTCTGAATAGTAAAATACCGCTTTTGATTTATCAACATTATTTTTCTTAAGAGCAGAAACCTCTGCTTTTGCATCCTTACCGGTTCCGACTTGTGTGTTTTTTACATCAATCATTACCCCCATGGCTTTGAGCGAATCAATCGCATAGTTAGCTCCTGCAAAAAATTCAATTTCTTTAGATGGCTCTGCAATTGGGTTTTGGATAAAACTCAAATATTTTTCGTTAGAAAATGATGTCAGAAATGTAACTTCCTTTTTTTCGATTTTGTTAATCGTTTTAAGCAGTCCGACTGGCTCAACATTAGTTTTTATTATGGCTGTATTTTTTGAATCTGCAGAAGTTATTGCTCTTTCCGGGTTTTTATATGCCAATACGCTATCCGAAGGCATTTTGATAATCATACCGGCTTTCACCCCATCATTAAGTACCGGGTTCTGTTCCAGCAGCTTTTCCTGTGTTACGCCTGCCTTTTTAGACAAGCCGTACAAAGTTTCCTTGGGTTGTATTTGGTAATCGACCCAGGTATTTTTTTCTGTATCCGACTGAACCGGTTTTACCACTGCAACGTTACTTTCTTGTGCTGTTTTTGTTGTTTTGGGATTTTCTTCAGGGTTTGTCTCCGAAATTAATTCTTGTTCTTCGGTTTTTTGATTATTTACCTTAACTGCAACAATCTCCTGCTTTACTGCTTGCTGATTTGATTTTTCCGGAGTTTTTGTTTCTGGTTTTACAGCAGCTTTTTGAGCCAATATTGATGGTTTTTCTCCCGGAATGCTTATGCGTTGACCAGTTTGAAGCATTCTGACAATTTGCGGATTTTGTCGTTCGAGTTCTTCAATGGTTACTCCATACCGTTTAGACAAACCATATTTTGTTTCTCCGGCCTGAACCAAATGAAACTGTCCGCTTTCGTTGTTTTCTTTCCGGATGCTTTTAACGGGTATTCGCAAAATCTGACCGCTTTTTAAAATTCCGCTCAAATTATTGGTCTCTCTTAAATCATCAACGGTTACCCCATATCTTCTTGATATTCCGTACAGGGTTTCACCGGGAAGCACTTCGTAGGAAACAAACTCTGATGAAGCGGAATCCGGTCTTGTATTTTCAGGTGTTGCCGGAGGTGTATTAATTCCTCCGCTGATTTCCAACTGATGGCCTGCCTGAAGCATGTTGACTATATGCGGATTTTGTCTTTCTAATTCAGCTATAGACACCCCGTACCGTCTGGATAATCCAAACTTGGTTTCTCCGAATTCTACCCTGTGGTAAATGATACCCGAAACAGATTGGGTAGAATTATTTTCCGGTTTTGACTTGTATGATTGAATTTTTATGACGGATTCCGGAATAACAATCACCTGACCTTCTTTAATTCCTTCAGAAATATTGGGATTCAACTGGTATAAATCGTTTGGAGTAACACGGTATTTACGAGCAATTGAAGTTACTGTTTCGCCTTTAACGACGGTATGTTTGGATATTTCCTCCTGAGCAAGCCCCAAAAAAATATTCAATTGAAATACAAGCAGAAACAGTAAAAAATGTTTGTTCATTTGTTGAATTTGCAATAGTAAATAAAAACTTACTTTTAATCTATAAATTTAAAAAAAAACCTTCAGAAGTTAAACACTTCCAAAGGTTGTTATTAAGATTGTTATTAACAATTTTTTAATACACAAAAATGGCTCTTTCACCCATGAAATCATTGACTTTATTGGCTACTTCTTCAATAATTGTTTCATCGGTATGGTTGTTGATAACACGGTCAATAAATTCAACAACAGTTTCCATATCTTCTTCTATCAGACCTCTGGTCGTGATGGCCGGTGTACCTACCCGGATACCTGAGGTGACGAACGGCGATTTATCATCAAACGGAACCATGTTCTTGTTTACTGTAATCTCAGCTTTCACCAAAGCATTTTCCGCCTCTTTTCCGGTAATATTTTTATTGCGTAAATCAATCAGCATCATGTGATTATCGGTTCCGCCGGAGATAATATGATAACCTCTTTTTACAAAAGCTTCTGCCATGGCTTTGGCATTTTTCTGAACCTGCAGGGCATATCTGAAAAACTCATCTGACAAAGCTTCACCGAAAGCGACAGCTTTTGCGGCAATAATGTGTTCCAGAGGACCTCCCTGATTGCCCGGAAAAACGGCAGCATCCAAGAGAGAAGACATCATTCTGGTCTCCCCCTTAGGTGTTTTGATGCCAAACGGGTTTTCAAAATCCCGTCCCATTAATATCATCCCTCCACGAGGTCCGCGAAGGGTTTTGTGTGTGGTCGTAGTAATGACATGGCAATGCGGAACCGGATCATTAAGTAATCCTTTGGCAATCAATCCGGCCGGATGTGAAATATCTGCCAGTAAAATAGCTCCCACGCTGTCTGCTATTTCCCGGAAACGTTTAAAATCCATATCCCTGGAATAAGCCGAAGCTCCGGCAATAATCATTTTTGGTTGTTCCTGTGTGGCAATCGCCTGAATTTTGTCGTAATTTAAACGTCCGGTTTCTTTTTCCACACCATAGAATACCGGATTGTATAAACGGCCAGAAAAATTAACCGGAGAACCGTGTGTTAAATGGCCGCCGTGTGATAAATCAAAGCCGAGTATTTTATCCCCGGGTTTCAGGCAGGCAAAAAATACGGCTGTATTGGCCTGCGAACCGGAATGCGGCTGAACGTTGGCATATTCGGCACCAAACAAAGCTTTAGCCCTGTCGATTGCAATCTGCTCAACCTGATCTACCACTTCGCATCCTCCGTAATACCGTTTACCCGGATAACCTTCGGCATATTTATTGGTTAATACGGAACCTGCAGCTTCCATAACCTGATCACTGACAAAGTTCTCAGAAGCAATCAGTTCCAATCCGTGAATTTGCCTGTCCTGCTCATCTAAAATAAGCTCAAAAATTTGTTCGTCGCGTTGCATTTGATAATATTTCGTTAAATTGAGCTCAAAATTACGAAAATTGTTTGTTAAATTAATAGTAAATAATATATTTGGTTGATAATTTTTCAACATTAAATTCAACAAGAAAATGCCCATAACAGCAAATAATCCGAATCGAAAATCTTGGATTGAGGTTCCGCAGGACAGTGACTTTCCTATTCAAAATATTCCGTTTGGAGTTTTTTTAACCAAAGATGATATTATTACGATCGGGACACGGATTGGTGATTGTGCCATCGATTTGGGTGCCATGCAGCAGTTAAATTATTTTGAGGGGATTGAACTGACCGATGATATGTTCATGCAGGATACTTTGAACGACTTTATTTCTGACGGCAAAAAGACCTGGCGGTTGGTCAGAAACAGAATCGGTGATTTATTTGACCGTGAAAACCCGAAATTGAGAGATAATAAAGCCCATCGCGATATTATTATTTTTGATATACAGGAAGTAGAAATGCAATTGCCTGTGTTAATCGGTGATTACACAGATTTTTATTCCAGTAAAGAACATGCTACGAATGTAGGAAAAATGTTTCGCGACCCAGAAAATGCTTTACTGCCGAATTGGTTGCATATTCCGGTGGGCTACCACGGCAGAAGTTCAACCATTATTCCTTCCGGAATTCCGGTACATCGTCCGATGGGACAAACGTTACCCAACGGAGACAAGCAACCTGTTTTTGGTCCTTCGCGACTCGTTGATTTTGAGCTGGAAACGGCTTTCATTACTACCGATGCCAACATCATGGGGGAAAACATTCCGGTTTCGGAAGCAGAAGATTACATTTTCGGGATGGTTTTACTGAACGACTGGAGTGCCAGAGACATCCAAAAATGGGAGTATGTGCCACTTGGCCCATTTCTGGCTAAGAATTTTGCTTCTTCCATTTCTCCCTGGATTGTTACAATGGATGCTTTGGAACCATTCAGAACCAAAGGCCCCAAACAAGAGCCTGCTCCACTCCCTTACCTGCAACAAAAAGGCAAACACGCTTATGATATTAACTTAGAAGTCTATTTAACACCTAATGATGGCACATCCAACCTGATCAGCAAATCAAATTTCAAATACATGTACTGGACCATGGCACAGCAATTGGCTCATCATACGTCTAACGGTTGCAAAGTAAATTCAGGTGACATGATGGGTTCGGGAACAATTTCAGGTCCGACCCCCGAAAGTTTTGGTTCAATGTTGGAATTGACCTGGGGCGGAAAAAATCCCATAAAGCTCTCTGACGGATCTGAACGGAAATTTATTGAAGATTATGATACCGTAACCTTGAAGGGATATTGCAAAAACAGTCAGGTCCGGATTGGGTTTGGTGAAGTATCCAGCAAATTACTCCCTGCCTATGTCAGAAAATAAAAATTCAGCTCCGGTTTTTGACCGGAGTTTTTTCTCTCCCGTAAGGAAAGAAGGTGAAATGGATACACCGGAAGTATTTCTTTTTTCTCTTTTATCAACTTTATAAGCCCATATTTAGCCCGGATTGCAGTGGAAAGCCTTTTGCCGGATTGTTGTATTTTTTCTTGCTGAAAAAGAGCGACCAAAGGAAGCTCCTTTTTGAGCTCAGAAAAAAACAACAAGACAAAAAAGCTTGTAACGGAAAGCCGGAATCGCTTCAGAAAAAAAATTATATTTGCTGAAATTTTAACCGATGAAAAAGATTACACTCCTGCTTATTGCTTTTATTTTGGTCTCCTGCGGCGTAAAACAAACCATGAACAGGTTGACATCCGGCGATTATGACGGTGCCATTGAATCCGCCGTGAGTGGTTTACGCGGCAATAAAAACGCCAAAGGAAAGCAAGATTATGTTTATTTGCTGGAAGAAGCTTTTGCGAAAGCCAAAGAACGGGATTTGCGAAACATTGAAACGTGGTCGAAAGATGCCAATCCGGTGAACCTGGAAAAAATTTTCAATACCTATATCTCGCTAAACAACAGACAAGAGCTGATCAGACCTTTGCTTCCGTTAAAGCTGTTAAACGAAGGCCGGGATGCCATTTTTCCGATGGACAATTATTCTACTGAGATTGTAAACAGTAAAAATGCCCTGTCTAACTACTTATATACTAATTCGAAGAATACTTTAAAAACAGCGAATAAGTTGGAAGCCCGAAAAATCGTTGAAGATTTAGCCTACCTGAATCAGATAAATCCCGGCTTTAAAGATGTGAACAGTCTGATAGAGGAAGCCCGCTTTAAAGGAACTGATTTTGTACATGTTTACACCAAAAACGAAACCAATATAATGATTCCGGTCCGCCTTCAGAATGATTTGCTGGATTTCAGCACCTATGGCTTAAACGACAAGTGGACGGTTTATCACAGCAACAGGCAACAGGGAATCACCTATGATTTTGGTATTATTCTGAATTTCAGGGAAATTAACCTTTCGCCGGAGCAAATTCGTGAAAAAGAAATCACCCAGGAGAAACAAGTAAAAGACGGTGTGAAAAATCTTGTGGATGCCAACGGAACTATTGTTCGTGACAGTTTAGGCAATCCTATTAAAGTGGATAAATTCATCACCGTAAAAGGAACAGCTTATCAGTTTACACAATTTAAAGCCTGCCAGGTTATGGCCAAAGTAGATTATATTGATTTTAACAATAACCAGTTAATCAATGCTTACCCTTTGTCGAGTGAGTTTATTTTTGAGCATATTTATGCTACTTTCCGTGGCGACCGGAGGGCTTTTGATGAACAATACAATTCCTATTTCGGCCGGAGAGCTGTTCCGTTTCCGTCAAATGAGCAAATGGTTTACGATACGGGTGAAGATCTGAAAATGAAGCTGAAAGATATTATCAGCAGAAACAGAATTAGACGATAGTACTAAATTTATAATTATGAAAATAAAGTTTTTTACTATACTATTTTTATTATTATTTGTAAAATCGTTCTCTCAAAATTTTGAAGGAGAAATAGTCTACAAGAATGTTTGCATGAGCAGTAAACCTGATTGGAAAATTGAATATTGTCAACTGATAACCGATTCAATTCAAAATTTTTATTACAAGAATGGAAGTTATAAATTTAGTCATCCTAATAATCAAAATTGGACTATTTTTAAACAAGAGGAAGGCAAAATTTATACAAAGACTAAAAAAGGAAAAATATTCTGGAGCTATCCAAATTCAAGCAATGACAGTATCATTAAAGCAACTATTAACAAGAAAGTTTTAAATATTCTCGGTTACGACTGTGATGAATTAATTCTGGAAACTCTCAACAGTATTCAAAAATATTACTACAACTCAAAATTTTCTGTAAATCCGGAACTTTATAAAAACCACAAGAATGGTAATCTTTATTATATAACTTCGATGACAAAGTCTATTCCATTAAAAACAGTATTCATTATAGAGAATGAAGGGCTGATATTAGAAAGTACAGCTCTTAAAATTAACATTGGTATAATGGACAAAATAAACTTTTTAATACCAAACGATTTAGAATTGGTAGAAGGAAAATTTTAAACCAGACAAAAAAATGAAATACTCTATTTTTTTATTAGATTTATTTTATTTTCCTGCAACTTTTTAATTAAAAAGCATATAAACTATTGTAAAAGCCTCTTCAAATTTTCCACCCCAATCCCTTCGTGTGATTCATCATAAACGCATTTACCTTCTTTAATCAGAAGGATTTGTGGTGATTGGTGTATAATATTAAATCGATCAGCTATTTCGTTTGAAATGTTCCTGTGTGCTAATAAGTCTAAAAAATAAGGCTGTAATTCTTCTTCCGAAAAATCATATTCGTTTTCAAAGTTCTTTAACGCAAAACGGCTGATGCTGCATCGTGTGCTATGTTTAAAAATCAAAACCGATTGTTGATGCGATAATTCGATAAGTTCATTAAGCTGCCCTAAATCGGTTAATATCCTCCATCCTGTTTTGGATGAATTTCCCTCTTCTGAACTCCCGGATAAATTTGCAAAAAAACTCATTTTTGACGTATTTAAAGACATTTTGACTTGCTTTTAAAGCGATTTTATTCAAAAACCAGTCATTTTGTCTTAGATTTATATTTGGAATAATAGTTGACTAAACCTCTACAAAGATATCGAATTAAAAGGCATTGACTCGCCTCAAAAACATAAAAATACAACAGATGAACTTAAAAAATTTAACGATTAAATCGCAAGAAGCTTTGCAACAAGCTCAGCAAATTGCACAAGGTTTTGGTCAGCAACAACTGGAAAACGAACATATTTTTAAAGGGATTTTAGAAGTTGATGAAAACGTTGCTCCGTTTATTTTGAAAAAAATGAATGTAAATGTCAACTTGTTTTCACAAATTCTGGACAGTACCATTCAACGTTTTCCAAAAGTTTCCGGCGGAGAATTAATGCTTTCCCGTGAAGCAGGCAGCATGTTAAACGAAGCTTCCGCCATTGCCAAAAAAATGAATGATGAATATGTTTCAATAGAACATTTAATCTTAGCCATCTTTAAATCAAAAAGCAAGGCTGCACAAATTTTAAAAGACCAGGGTGTCACTGAAAAAGGGTTGGAAGCGGCTATTGCTGAATTGAGAAAAGGGGAACGGGTGACTTCTGCATCGGCTGAAGAAACCTACAATGCCTTGAATAAATACGCGAAAAACCTCAATGAACTGGCTAAAACAGGAAAGCTCGACCCGGTAATCGGGCGGGATGAGGAAATCAGGAGAGTATTGCAGATTTTATCGAGACGCACCAAAAACAACCCCATGCTTGTGGGTGAGCCCGGTGTGGGTAAAACAGCCATTGCCGAAGGATTAGCTCACCGGATTGTGGATGGTGATGTGCCGGAAAACCTGAAAGATAAAATTGTATTCTCCCTGGATATGGGAGCCTTAATAGCCGGTGCAAAATACAAGGGAGAATTTGAAGAACGCTTGAAATCGGTTGTTAAAGAAGTAACAACCTCCGAAGGAGATATTGTATTATTCATTGATGAAATCCACACCTTGGTTGGTGCCGGTGGTGGTGAAGGGGCGATGGATGCCGCTAATATTCTGAAACCTGCTCTGGCTCGCGGTGAATTACGGGCAATCGGGGCAACAACATTAGACGAATATCAAAAATATTTTGAAAAAGACAAAGCCCTTGAAAGGCGTTTTCAGAAAATTATGGTTGATGAACCGGATACCGAGAGTGCTATCTCTATTTTGCGTGGCATTAAAGAGAAATACGAAACCCATCACAAGGTACGCATCAAAGACGAAGCGATTATTGCCGCCGTGGAGCTATCTCAACGCTATATTACCAATCGCTTTTTACCGGACAAGGCCATTGACCTGATGGATGAAGCGGCCTCTAAACTGCGGATGGAGATCAATTCCAAACCCGAGGAACTGGATGTTTTGGATCGGAAAATCATGCAGCTGGAAATTGAAATTGAAGCCATTAAACGGGAAAATGATGAAGCTAAGCTTAAGATTCTGGGATTGGAATTAGCCAATTTAAAAGAAGAACGCAACGAGATTTTTGCCAAGTGGAAATCTGAGAAAGAAGTAGTAGACAACATTCAAAATACAAAAGTTGAAATTGAGAACTTTAAGCTGGAAGCCGAACGTGCCGAACGGGAAGGTGACTATGGAAAAGTAGCCGAAATACGCTACGGAAAAATCAAAGAAGCACAGGAACGTTTGGACAACTGGCAGATTCAATTGCAGGAAAACCAATCCGGTACTTCGCTGATAAAAGAAGAGGTTACCCGCGAAGATATTGCTGAAGTTGTTGCTAAATGGACCGGTGTTCCGGTAACCAAAATGCTGCAGGGTGAACGGGAAAAATTATTGAGATTAGAAAATGAATTACACCACCGTGTTGTAGGGCAGGAAGAGGCCATTGAAGCCGTCAGCGATGCTGTCCGCCGTAGCCGTGCCGGATTACAGGATGTAAAAAAACCAATTGGAACATTCCTGTTTTTAGGAACAACCGGCGTGGGTAAAACAGAGTTGGCCAAAGCATTAGCCGAGTACCTGTTTGATGATGAAAATGCAATGACCCGAATTGACATGAGCGAATATCAGGAGCGTCATTCCGTAAGCCGTTTGGTAGGAGCTCCTCCGGGATATGTGGGGTATGATGAAGGCGGACAACTGACGGAAGCCGTGCGACGCAAACCGTATTCGGTTGTATTATTGGATGAAATTGAAAAAGCCCATCCGGATACGTTTAACATTTTATTGCAAGTATTGGATGAAGGCCGGTTAACTGATAATAAAGGGCGTGTAGCCGATTTTAAAAATACCATCATCATTATGACCTCCAACATGGGAAGTCATATTATTCAGGAGAAATTTGAAAATTTGAACGGTGGAATTGAAGCGGCAACAGAAGCCGCTAAAGTGGAAGTATTGGGTCTGTTGAAACAAACGGTTAGACCTGAATTTATTAACCGAATTGATGAGATTGTAATGTTTACGCCATTGACCAATGCCAACATCAGGGAAATTGTTGGTCTGCAATTAAAAAGCGTGACTAAAATGTTAGCTCAGCAACAGATTATTATGGATGCCACACCGGAAGCGATTGATTATCTGGCACAAAAAGGATATGATCCGCAATTTGGAGCCAGACCGGTAAAAAGGATAATCCAACGGGAAGTGTTAAACAAATTGTCAAAAGAAATTTTAAGCGGTACCATAAAAACCGACAGTATTATTCTGTTAGACAGTTTTGATAACGAACTGGTTTTTAGAAACCAAGGTGAATTAGTAAAGTAAGTTTTTTTGCCACAGATTCGCAGATTTTCCTTTAAGATTAAAAAAATAGCAGAATAATAATCAGCGAATCAGCGGCTAAATTAGATTAAAATAAAGTAGTTTTTTCATAAATTGATTAGTTAAGTAGAAAGCACCAATTCAGCAATGAGTTGGTGTTTTTTTTGTAAAAAATCATAGCAAATTTATACTTTTATCATAAAATTTGAGTTTTATTTTCATTAAACTATATTTATGAAATCATTAATCTGTCTATTAGTGTTCACACTCACCTCCTTTGCCCAAACCGATACGGAGTATGATAAAAAATTAAATCACACCGTTTCCGGCGACAAAGTTTATCTGGAAAGCGAAGTGGATATTAAACCCAAACTGATGTATGGTGAAAATGCCATGTTCCGTTTTATGTCCCGCAATTTTAAATTTCCAAAAAGCGACAAGCCAATTACTGAAATCATCTGCAGTTTTATTGTGGAGACTGACGGTACAATTTCTGATATTAAAGTATTGAACCATATACCCGAAAATTATCAGAAAGAAGTTTTAAGAGTAATGGATAAATTTGATGAACCCTGGTATCCGGCAGTAAAAGATCAAAAACAAGTACGTTGCCAGTATATTTTACCCATCAAAATCAACCTGATCTGATGGCAAAGCGGTTAAAAAAGAATTAAAAACCGCGTAAAACGTTGTTAAAAAGTTTAAATTTGTATTTAACCTAAAATAATAGTTTTGCGTATTTCCATATTATTTCTGCTGTTCATTACCTGCTCTTTTGGTCAAAAAGTGAATTTTGAAACTTCAGCTGAAGTAGCCTTTACAAAAGCAAAAAAAGAAAACAAACTCGTTTTTATAGAATACTACAACGAAGAATGTACGATTTGTCAAAGCATCGAACCTTTATTTTCCAATAAAGAAATGGCAGAATTTTACAATAAAAACTTCATCAATTATAAGATAAATACCAAAGGAGGATTAAAAGGAAAAGACAGTCTTTTTATGGCAGAAACAACATTAAAGTTTCAGGGTGTTCCCTATTTTATCTTTTTTGATCAGCATAAAAACTTTGTCCATTATTCCGGAGCCAAAGGTGATTTGGAATACCTTTTAAACATAGGTAAAAAAGCTCTTGATCCCGATGAACGGGCCGGAAGCCTGAAAGCGAAATACGATGCCGGTGACCGCAGCATCAAAACACTTTACGCCTATGCCGATCTTGCTCAGTTATATCAGGATGATGCCTTGGGGAATACTATTTCAAACGAATTATTCAGCGTTTACCCGAAACAAAATTTAGGAAGCCGCCAAAGTTATTTAATTTTAAAAAACTCTGTTTTCAGTATCCATAATGGTTTCTTTATCTATTGGTATGACAATCGTGCAAACCTAAAAGGCTTTGAAAAAGGATCACGTCAAGGAGAAGAAATCAAAATATTGGAGCGTATTTTGCTTACTTCCATGCAGAAGGAAAAATCGAACTGGGATTTAACTCAAATTAAAAAAGCCAAAGAATATACCATCGGATTAGGATTATCTGCCAGCGGAAATGATTTTTTATGGGAAGAAGAAGCCCGACTTCTCCTTAAAAATAATCAAAACGATGAAGCCGTTTTGCTAATGAAATCATTGTTAAAAGAAAGTCATCACAACCTTTTTTCTACATTATATATCACTGAATTCTTTTTGAAAATTTCAGCCAGTAAAGTCATGCTGCAAACTATTTCCACTGAGCTGGAAAAACTTGCCAATGAGGAAATGGAAACTGCTCAAAAAGCTGATTGGTATTACCAGCAGCTGGCCTGTTTAAGCAAATTAAAAGAAGACAAAAGGTTTTCTGAATTAAAAAATGCTGCGGTTAAATTTTATTCCGATCATAAATTAGACATGACCGTTCTGAACAAAATATAAAAAAACACCAACCGGCACAGTTGGTGTTTTCAACTTAACAAACTAACTAGAGATCTATTGCGAATAATAGATTCTGTTTATCGGTATAATTGTTCCTTGTTTTAAAATTACTTTGTCATCCGTGATGCCCCAGACAGTGGTTTCCACTACTCTTTTTGACAAATCGTCTTCAAAATAAATTTTGGTTTTAATGTGTTCTAAGTTGCCGAGTGCCAACGCTCTTGAAAGTCCGGCAATTCTGGTTCGTTTTAATTGTTTGTCTTCCAGAACATCATCCTTCGGAAAATGTAATGATTGAATCGTTTCTTTCTCGATTGGTTCAAAGAAAGCGGTCATGGTATCCGTCATAAATATACTTTTTTAATTATAAAACTTAAAAGTCCTGTAAATTCTATTGATCGGAATGCCAATGCCCTGGGTCAAAATTACACGGTTTCTGGTAACACCGCATACTTTTGTTTCCACCACTTTTTTAGACTGGTTGTCTTCAAAATAAATTTTGATTTTAAAATAATCCAGATTGCCAAAAGTCAAAGCCATTTTCAACTCAGAGAGACGTTGATTAATTGCTTCATTTCTGCTTAAAACATCGGACTTTGGGAACACGAGAGAAGAAATTTTCTCGTTTTCGATGGACTCATAAACAGTAGCCATAAGTACTTAATTTAGGTTAATAATAGATTTAAGGGGAATCAAATTTAACAAAAAAATAATATCTTTCATAAAAAAAGTTAATTTTTTTAAATTTACCATTCATTTTTACGGTAAACCGTAAAAAATGAAATACTATTTAACAAATGAATTTGATTTTAATATTGAACTCATTTCTCGTATGGTGATAAATTTTATATTGATTTAATACCAAGCCAAACCGGTTTGAGACAATAATTCCGAAATATCTTAAGAGGTTAGAATTATACCGGCATAAGTGAGCTGAGAATGGATTATCCTTCTGGGATGACCGGATTATTTTATGATCCGGAAAAATGTAAGCATAAAAAAATCCCTTGAGCTTAAGCTCAAGGGATTTTACTGTCGGGATGACTGGATTCGAACCAGCGACCCCTAGCACCCCATGCTAGTACGCTACCAGGCTGCGCTACATCCCGAAAGAGAGATGGCAAAAGTAAGGGTTTGGAAATAATATCACAAAATTTATGGCACAGAAATTTTAAAATTTATAATTTTATACAAATTCATGTCATGAGAACTTTTCTTTTTACTTTACTAATAATTGTATATCAGCAAATTACAGCTCAGTCTGAAACCACCACACTTTACCTTATCCGTCATGCCGAAAAAGCAGATTATTCGCAAAACCCGGAACTTTCAGAGGAAGGTATCAACAGAGCCGTGCGTTGGACAAAACTTTTTGAAAAAACGCCCATTGATCTTTTCTACACGACCTTAACCCGCAGAACGCAAATGACGTGCAGCACCATCGCTACCTCCAAACAAAAAGACATGGTCTTTTATGACGCTTCAAAATTATCTTTACAGGAAATTATTGAAAAACACCGTGGTAAAGTGGTTTTAATTGTGGGGCATAGCAATACTATTCCCAAGCAGATCAATGCTTTTTTGAAAGAAGAAGTTTATCGTCAAATGGATGAAAACGAATTCGGAAATCTTTATACAATAACGGTAAAAGGAGATAAAATTGAACACAAATTAAGTCAGCACAAATAAAACATACCCCAAATAGTGTCTAACTTTTTTGGGGTATGCTTATAAAAAGGCTCTTCTGTTTCTATGCACATCTAATCTTATTGAACCGCGGTCAATGCATTGATAATACCGTGTCCAAACTGTGCGTTTTTAGCCGGATAAAATTGAGACGATTGCTTCATTTTAGTCAATACCTGCGTTTTGGTCCAAGTAGGGTTTTTAGCCCAAACCAATGCCGCAATTCCGGCCGTAGTTGCCGTTGCCACCGACGAACCGCCTACATAATCCGCCTGGTTATTATAATAACTGAGTACCGGCACATGGTTGCCTGTTCCGGCTCGTTCCATCATAATCGTAAAATCAATTTCGCTCCCGCTGTGGCAAACATCACATTTTTGGTAAGTAGAAGCCTCTTTTATTCCTGTCACCGCTACTGTTTCAGGCATCCAAGCCGGAAAAATCACCCCGACAAAGTTGGTAAATGAAGTGGATGTCCCACCGGCACAAAAAATTAGTTTCCCCCTGTTGTTAGCATAGCGAACACCGTCTTCAATTTTTCCAACTGAAAAAATGTGCCCCATTGACATTGAAATGATTTTTACATCAGAACGATTTCCTAAGGCCGTAAATGCATTTTTCACGCCATTCTGTTCATGGTATCCATTCAACACAACGTCTGAAGAAGCACGGTATGAAACTAAATTGGCATTATATGCCACTCCAACCGGCAAACCGGAGTTATTTCTGGGAGCAGTAGCCACTGATGCCATACTTGTTCCATGACTGCAAAGATCATTTACACCATCTGTTGTGGTTGACCAAGGCCAGATGGAATCGACATACGTTCCGTATTTTTGTACAAAACGGCCGGATGATTGTCCGGTATTGAAACTCCCGTTCATAAGCGATTGCTGAGGAGACAAACCGGTGTCGACCACCCCGATTGTTACACCACTTCCCGAAGTTAAATTCCATGCCGCCGGAATATTATGCTTATAAAAGGCCCATGGAACCCTGGCATTTGGAGTAACGGTTGTATAATCGGCTGTACTCAGTGTTGAAGAACTGTAACCGCAACCTGAACTGGAAAATACCTGATACCCATCCGGATTACCCTGATTTTCATACGTAAAATAACGGTAATCCGCCGGCTCAACATAACGGATATAACGATTGTTGCGGAGTGCCTCTAAAGTTTCCTGTTTAGTGATTTTTACGTCTATTAAATTCAAAAATGCATCTTCATATACCACAAGGTCATCCGTTTGTTCGGTTTCGTAACGTTTAATGAGATTCAAAATTTCGTTTTGCATTTGACCGGCAGCATCGGATTGGGTGCGATCAAAATCGTTTGCATTTTTACCAAACCCGATGGTAACTAAATTATTTCCTTTTAAAACAGCACTCCACAGCATGTGTGTACTGGCTTCTTTCCAATAAAATTTTTTACCGTTTTGATTAAACGAATTGATTTTATCATTAATCTGCCGGGCCGTTAAAGGCTCCTGTTGGTTTTCGATGACGATTAACTCTTCATTAAAATCTTCTTCTTTTGAACAAGAAGCAAAAACCAATACCATCAAAACTGAAACGTTGAATACTTTTTTTATCATAATACTATTTTTTTAGCTTGTGTTTGACGAATATAACAATAAAACCGCTAAAAATAAAACAAAATAAAAATTTAATAAAAAAAAGGCCGGTAACTTTATACCAACCTTTTCCAAATACAAGACGTAAAATTAACCTCTTTTTAATTAAAACTTCATCCCGAAACCTAACCCAATAATCCAGGGATTTATATCTACATCTGCCGGAATAACTAAACCTTCCGCTAAATTTGTAGCATCAACGGAAACATCAGTTTTCAGAAACAATCTTTTTACATCAAAGTTGACAAAAAACGTATCGTCAAACATCACATCAAAACCAATTTGAGCCGCAAAACCAATGGCATTATCATAATCAACGTCTTTAACCACATTACCTTCTTTGCTATTATAAAACAATGTATAATTAATTCCGGCTCCCACATAAGGTTTAAACTTCTTTTCTTTTAAGGGAAAAAAGTGATATTGAGCGGTTAAGGTTGGCGGTAAAAGCATCACACTCCCCAGGTCAACATCAAAGCTTGTTGGTCCGTCAATAGCCGAAATATCCGAACCAACCGTGTGTACATTATGTTTGGTTGTTCCGAGAATTAATTCTGCAGCAAAGTTTTTAGTAAAAAAATACGTAAAATCCAATTCCGGAACAATCGCATTAGAAATAGCAACATCACCGCCAATTAATCCGATTTTGGCACTTTCATCGGGTACTACACCAATCCCTCGTAACCGAACCTGCCATTTTTTAACGTCATTGTTTTTTTCTTCCTGAGCCTGGGCAACAGTAGTCATTAATAATGACGTTACCCATAAGGTAAAAATAGTTTTTTTCATTTTTTTGTTTGTTAGAATTACTGTTCAAAAATAATTTTAACAAAAAATTCAAATACTGATAAAAGTCATTGACCGGAAATTATTTCTACGCTATAAAATTTTAGTTTTCGTCAATTTTGTTCATACCTTTGCACACCTATGCAAAAAACAGTTAACATACTCAACAAAAGGGCCAAATTTGATTATGAAATTTTGGAACGATATGATGCCGGTATTGTACTGACCGGAACAGAAATCAAATCGATCCGATTGGGCAAGGCTTCTATTGCTGAAAGTTTTTGTGAATTTAGTAACGGAGAATTGTTTGTAATCAATTCAACTATTGAAGAATATTCATTTGGCACTCATTACAACCACAAAGCCAAAAGTGAACGCAAACTGCTTTTGAATAAAAAGGAATTGAAAAGCCTTGAAAAAAGTTTGCAGAACAAAGGATTAACCATTATTCCGCTTCGTCTTTTTATTAACGAAAAAGGGCTGGCAAAACTGGAGATTGCCTTATGCCGCGGAAAGAAAAATTTTGACAAACGGGAAACCATTAAAGACAGAGACAACAAACGTGACCTTGACCGGTTAAAGAAAAGTTTTTAACTTCCTGTTGTTCTTTTGTTTAACAACAAAAATTCATTTAAAGCTTCATATCGTATAAGTCCATTCAGATTTCTTGCTGATGATGGGATTGCACTTAGGATTGTGGTGTACGGAGAAGCTTTAAAACATAAAAAAATTGCTTATCAAACGGGAAAAAATCCGGCCTAAACTTGTAGAAAAATGTTAAAAATTGATTTAAAAAAAATTTCCTTATGAAAAATGACTAAATTTGTCATGACAATTAATGGGTAATGAAAAACTTATTAAAAACAGCCAGAGAAAACAAAAATCTCAAGACAAGGGAAATTGCTCAACTTTTGGGCATTGATCAGGCATTGGTAAGCAAGTTTGAAAACGGAAACCGAAAACCAACGAGGGAACAAGTGGGCAAACTAGCCACAATATTGGATATTGATTATGAAACCCTGATGGTAGCCTGGTTAAAGGAAAAAATTCTTTATGAAATCAGAGAAGATGAAGATTTTGGTTTAAAAGCATTGATGGTTGCCGAAAGCGAAATGAAATACAATGTTTCCACCAAACAGAAAAATATATCCGCCAATCTATTGGAAATTTTAGCTAAAATTGATTCTTTAAAAAAAGTTTTAGACCAAAAGAGAGCCAATGACAGCTTTAGAATTGCTCAGGCCTTAGAGTTAGAATACACTTTTGAAAGCAACCGAATAGAAGGAAACACACTCACTTTAAAAGAAACCGACTTGGTCATCAACGAAGGATTAACTGTTTCAGGAAAGAGTATGCGGGAGCATTTAGAAGCGATTAATCATCAAGAAGCGATTGCCTATATCAAACAATTAATGGAAAAAGGTTTCAGCTTTAATGAGCGGGAGCTATTAACGATTCATAATTTAATTCTCCGCGGTATTATACCCGAAGACGCAGGAAGATACCGCAGAGTTCAAGTTATGATCAAAGGAAGTAATCATATACCTCCCCAACCCTATATCGTTGCCAAAGAAATGGAAGAATACTTCTTATGGTATGAAACCAACAAGAATAAGCTTCATCCGGTAATTTTAGCGGCAGAAATGCACGAAAGATTGGTCACTATTCATCCCTTTATTGACGGAAACGGCAGAACATCCCGTTTAATAATGAATTTAATTTTGTTACAGCACGGCTATATTATTGCCAATATTAAAGGAGATTATGACAATAGAATGAAGTATTATAATGCTTTAGAAACCGCTCAAACCCAAAATAATAAAGAAGATTTTTTACATTTTATTGCCCAAATAGAAAAAGAAAGTTTAGAACGCTATTTAACCATTATTGGTCATTAAAAAACCCGCTACCGCGGGTTTATTCTTTTTAATTCTTATCTTCCAGTAACGGTACAAACCTAAATTCTCCGAATTCGTGTTTTTCAAATTGTGTTTCATTTTTACGAATCAACAAGGTCATGATTTGTTCTTTTTCACCTAACGGAATCACGAGCCTACCGCCAATTTTGAGTTGAGCCATCAATGGTTTCGGGATAATCGGTGCACCGGCTGTCACAATAATACTGTCAAAAGGGGCATAATTGGGTAATCCCTTATACCCGTCGCCAAACGACAAGTGTTTCGGACGAATCCCTAATTTAGGTAATAATAATGAGGTGGTTTTAAACAATTCATTTTGGCGTTCCACAGAATAAACCTTGGCTCCCATCATACACAAAACAGCCGTTTGATAGCCCGAACCCGTGCCGATTTCTAAGATTTTATCTTCTTTTTTTACTTCCAGTAACTGCGATTGAAAAGCAACCGTGTAAGGTTGCGAAATAGTTTGTCCCGCCCCAATAGGAAAAGCCTTATCCTGATAAGCATATTGCTCAAATCCGGATTCCAAAAACAAGTGTCTTGGGATTTTCCGAATCGATTCCAAAACATTTTTATCTGTAATTCCTTTCTGTTCCAATAGCTTGACCAATTGATTGCGAAGTCCTTGGTGTTTTTCTGTATCTCTCACTTGGGGTTGGGTTTAGTTGGGTAAAATTAAACTTTAAAATAAGAACTTGCAAGTGTTTCAAAAGGGGTACTGTAAGCAGTAAGTCGGGAAGCTCATTTTAGTAAACAATTCCACTTTTATTCAACCGGCTTTCTGCCCCCGATTGCAGCGAAAAGCATTTTGCGGGCGGCCTGGACATTTTCCTGTCAAAAAAACAGCGACCTGCGGAAGCTCATTTTTTGACTGAGAAAATGCCCGGCTGACAAAAAATCTTGCAGCGGAAAGCGGAACCAGGCTCAAAAAAGATTTTTGATTTACAATTTTTTATTTTTGATTGCATTATGCTTCCAAATATTACTATTTTTGATAAAATTTAAATTTTATGCTCAAAGTTGGTGTTTTAGGTGCCGGTCACCTTGGAAAAATTCACTTGCGGTTACTCAATCAATCTTCCAAATATGAATTAGTTGGTTTTTATGATGAAAACCCAGCGTATGCTGAAAAAATCGCCGCTGAATTTGGCTATAAACGATTTGATACCATTGCCAAATTGATACATGCGGTAGATGTAATTGACATTGTTACCCCTACCCTTTCACATTATAAATGTGCTAAAGTATCCATTAAATCGGGCAAACATGTTTTTATTGAAAAGCCCATTTCTACCACGGTTGAAGAAGCCGAAGAGATCATTGCTTTGGCTAAGGAATACAACGTGAAAGGTCAGGTTGGTCACGTGGAGCGGTTTAACCCGGCTTTCATTGCCGTAAAAAATCAAATTGACCATCCGATGTTTATTGAAACCCATCGTTTGGCTGAATTTAATCCGCGTGGCACCGATGTTCCGGTAGTTCTGGACTTAATGATTCACGACATTGATGCGATTTTGAGTGTGGTCAAATCAAAAGTTAAATCGGTTCACGCCAGTGGTGTTTCCGTTTTGAGTCAATCACCCGACATTGCCAACGCGAGAATCGAATTTGAAAACGGTTGTGTAGCCAATGTAACTTCCAGCCGAATTTCGATGAAAAACATGCGAAAATCCCGCTTCTTTCAAAAAGATGCCTATATTTCTGTAGATTATTTGGACAAAGTATGCGAGGTGGTTAAAATGAAGGATGCTCCGGAAGTTCCGGGTGATTTTGATATGATTTTACAAAATGCGGAAGGCGTGAAAAAACAAATCTATTTTGACAATCCGGAAGTTTCCATGAACAATGCTATTTTGGATGAACTGGAAACGTTTGCCGATGCCATAAACAACAATACCACTCCGGTGGTAACCCTGGAAGACGGCACAGAAGCGTTGCGGGTGGCGTATATGATTATTGATTCGATGGAAGAAAAATAATTTGTTTCAGGTTTGCTTCGGCTATTCGCCATTTAGGCTCGAGCCAAGTTTTTGCGAAACTTGAAACCTGAAACCTGAAACAAAAACAAACTAAAAATATATAATGAAAACAATTGCAGTAATCGGAGCAGGAACCATGGGTAACGGAATTGCCCATACCTTTGCACAAAGCGGATTTACCGTAAAACTTATTGATATTTCTGAAAAATCGTTGGAAAAAGGAATGACAACCATTGCTTTCAACTTGGATAGAATGGTAGCCAAAGGAACGATTTCGGAAGAAGACAAGCACAAAACGATTTCAAACATCATTACCTATACCGATATTAAAGATGGTGTAGTGGGAACCGACTTAGTGGTGGAAGCCGCTACTGAAAATGTGGGTTTAAAAATGAACATCTTTAAACAACTAAGTGCCATTTGTGAGCATAACGTGATTCTGGCAACCAATACATCGTCTATTTCCATTACACAAATTGCAGCTCAGGTGGTTCACCCCGAACGGGTTATCGGCATGCATTTTATGAATCCGGTGCCGGTCATGAAATTAGTTGAAATCATTCGCGGTTACAACACCTCGGATGAAGTGACTAAAATCATCATGGATTTGTCGGTAAAGCTCGGTAAAACCCCAACGGAAGTAAACGACTATCCCGGTTTTGTGGCCAACCGCATTTTAATGCCTATGATCAACGAGTCAATTGAAACCTTATACAATGGTGTAGCCGGTGTTCAGGAAATTGATACGGTGATGAAGTTAGGAATGGCTCATCCGATGGGACCTCTACAATTAGCCGATTTTATTGGTTTAGATGTTTGTCTTTCCATCTTGAACGTGATGTATGACGGATTCAAAAATCCGAAATATGCCCCTTGCCCGCTATTGGTAAACATGGTAATGGCCGGAAAATTAGGTGTAAAATCCGGAGAAGGATTTTATGATTATGCCGTGCATAAAAAAGCAGAAAAAGTTTCAAAACAGTTTTTGAAATAGAATTTATTAAAAAAAGCCGGGAATTTGCTTTATTTCCGGCTTTTTAATTTTGAAATCTCTTGAAAAAAACGACCCTGCAAAATGATTTCTTTATTACTGTAAAACCTCTGTCGGAAAAGATCAGCAGGTATATTTCGTATTATTATTTTCATCAATCGGACGACCAAAACTATCAAAAAAATTTCATTTTTTATCCTAATTACAAGCATGCCTTAACGGCTTATAAAGATGCTGAAGTGGAGATTTCGGATAACAAATCGGTCATAAAGCCAGCTGCCGTAACTTCCTTGCAACAGTTTTATTCCATCAATAAAGACAAAAGCATCAAAGTAAGCATCAAGGGAAAGTTTGACAAAATCGGCATTGTTTTTAACCCGTTAGGAATCAACTATTTTTTACAAAAACCGTTGTGTGAAGTTGCAACATCCGACATCATCCGATTTCAGTACTTTGGCGAAAAATTTGATCCTGTTCTGAACCTCGTTTTTTCAGAAAACAAACCTGAAAAAAAAGCGGCATTATTGGATGCCTTTTTTGAAGAATCCCTTTGCCCTTTTGAAGAACCTGTGCTTAAAAAAGCTGTGGGAGAAATCATTATTTCCAATGGCGGAATTAAAGTATCTGAATTATCCGAAAAATTAAAAATCAACCGAAAAACACTACTGCGGCTTTTTCACAAACATACTGCCATGTCGGTAGAAGAATACCGGAAAATGGTCATGTTCAGGCAAGCTTTTAATTATTTCCAACAGCATAAAAAAAATACGCGTCTGACAGATGTGGCACTATTCAGTTTATACTACGATCAGGCACATTTTATAAAACACTTTAAATCAATCACTAAAGAAACTCCAAATACCCTGCTTTCCAAGGTTTCACATCTTGGTCAGGAAGATACCTACTGGTATTTTGAAGATTAATTTTACAACTGTCCCAATTTTACAATTTTAAGATTTTATCCTATTGTATTATTGCAATACATTAAAGATAAAATCATGGGAAAATCAAGCTTAAAATCAAAATTTATTCAGGCCTTCATCATGGGATTGTTGTTTGCCGTTATGATGGCTGTTTTTGGAGTTGTAATGGGGGAAAAATTTCAACTCTGGCAATTTGTTTTTCACTTTACTTTTTTTGGAACAATCATGGGGTTCCTGTTACCGGTTATTACTGAAAGGGCGACAAAAAAAATGATGCAGAAAACCATCATAGCTCTGAATGAGCATGAACAACTGCTGTTTGAAGGAGCTTCTACGGCAAAAAACACTTCATTTTCAACCGGAGGAAAGCTTATTCTTACCAACAAAAGACTCGCTTTTAAACCTAACAAGCTGAATTTAAAAAATACCGTTATTGAAATCCCGTTACATGAAATCATGCTAGTGGGCAAAAAAAGTACCTTCGGCTTTATTCATAACATTTTTACCGTAAAGACAAAAAGAGATGAATTTGAGTTTATTGTTTATGAAAATGAACGAGCCGCTTGGGTCTCAAAAATAACAGAATATTCGGGTAAAGCAGTATAAAATGATTTTCTTTTTTCTAATCATTATCGAAATAACCAATGCCTTGATTGAGCTAATTCTGTTTTATTTATAAATTTTAATTAATTTTTTTAACCTAATAAATTTTTACCAATGAAAAAGTCAATTTTTATGCTATTCGCAATCCTGCTGATGTCAGTAGCTAATGCTCAGGAAAACCCTCCAAAACCAGAATTGGGATTTAGCGGTAATGCTAAATTAGGATATGCCAAACTTATTCAGAGTGAAATGGTTAACCTGAACGGCACCGTAAATTCAGGTGACCTTCTTTTCTTTTACAGGTTTCCCGGCGGAACTTATTTAAGTACCGGAATAGGTATGCTGGACTTTAACGCCAATGGTGTTACTGCCGGAGAGGGCTTTGCTTTAGAACAATCCTACTTGAGGATTCCTTTATACCTCAATTATTCGCTAACTATCTTCAAAGAGCAATTAGACAATAAGCTGGCTGCTTATGGGGGTATCGGCGTTTATGCCAATACGTTGTTAAAAGAAGAAGTTCAAACCCTGAGTGAAACTTTTAAAAATAAAAACCAGGGTTGGAACGGTGGTTTCGGGTTTAATCTGGGTATGCGGTTCGGGGTAACCGAAAACTTTAACTTCGGAATCGGTTTTGAGTCACAATCTGATTTTTCCAAAATGAAGAAGAATGGTGTTGACCGAAAACTGGAAGGAATTAATACCGTTCATTTTACGTTAGAATTTAAATTCTAGAAAAAACCGGAGCAATTTTCAATAACATTTTTTTACCTTAAAACCGTAACGTTACATTGGTATAATTTGTAACTTTACGGTTCTTTTTTATAAAAAATGAGTAAAATAATTCCATTCAGAGCCGTACGGCCAACGGCCGATAAAGTCAGTTTGGTTACATGCAGAAATTATGATGATTACAGTTCTGCTGAACTGGCAGCCTGGCTAAGCTTTAATCCGTATTCGTTCTTACATGTTATTCATCCGGCTTATGTGCATTCGCAAAAAATCACGTTAGACAAACGCTTTAAGGGAGTGGCACACAAATACCAGGACTTTAAAGATGATAACATTTTTACGGAAGAAGAAAAACCCATTTTCTTTTTATACGAAATTCAAACCAAAACCAACGTGTTTAGTGGAATTGTAGCCGGTGCTTCTATTGAAGATTACAAAAACAATGTGATTAAAAAGCACGAAGACACACTGCAATACCGGGTAGAATTATTTAAAGATTATTTGCATCAAACCGGATTCAATACCGAACCTGTTCTGATAACTTATCCCGACAAAGAAAATCTGACCAATTGGATTTCAGCCAAAAAAAAAGAACAACCGATTTATCATTTTTCCACCACCAACAAAGAGAAGCATACACTTTGGAAAGTAGATTCGGAACAGGAAATCAAGTGGTTGCAGGAAGAATTTGAACAAATTCAGGAATTGTATATCGCAGACGGTCACCACCGCTCGGCCTCGGCCGAGTTATTGTTTGATGAGTACCAAGCTTCCGGCAACAGCAAGTTGAACTATTTTATGAGTTACTTAATCGCAGAAAGCGAAGTAAAAATCTTTGAATTCAACCGGATTATCCGGGATTTGAACGGCTATAACGTACATGATTTTTTAGAAAAATTAGACGAACATTTTATCATCAAAAACAAAGAGCAGGAATTGTGGAAACCTCAAAGTAAGTTTGAATTCGGCATGTATTTAGACGGTAATTTCTATGCTTTGTTTTATAAATTGGAAAATAACAAGCCCACCATTCTGGAAAACCTGGATGCTCAGATTTTGTATGATAAAGTCCTGCATCCGTTGCTCGGCATTGAAGATTTACGAAATGACGAACGCATTGAATATATACCCGGAAAACAATCGGTTTTAACGATCAAAGAATTGATTGACGAAGGCGAATTTGAGGTTGGTTTTATGCTCTATCCTTCAGATATTTCAGAGATTAAAGCCTTAGCAGATAACCATCTGATAATGCCGCCTAAGAGTACGTATATCGAACCGAAGTTCAGAAGCGGGTTGATGGTGTATGAATTATGATTAGATAAACATTTGGAAATACCAATTCGGTTTTTTTAAACTACTAAAATTTTCACGAGTCGTTCTCTGATAAAAATTTAAAAATGTCAATAGCAAGTAACCTTAACAATATAAAATCCTTCCTTCCACCCCACGTAACCCTGGTTGCCGTTTCCAAAACAAAACCCATTGCAGATTTGATGGAAGCCTACCACGCAGGGCAACGCGTTTTTGGTGAAAACAAAATCCAGGAAATGACCGAAAAATGGGAACAAATGCCCAAAGATATTCTGTGGCATATGATTGGTCACGTACAAACCAATAAGGTAAAATACATGATTCCGTATGTGAGTCTGATTCACGGCGTGGATAGTTTAAAGTTGTTGAAAGAGATTAACCGCCTGGCAGCCAAATGGCGAAGAACTGTAGATTGTTTGTTGCAGATTCACATTGCCGAAGAAGACACCAAGTTTGGTTTGGATGAAAATGAATTGAATGAGATTTTGAATTCTGAAGAATTTAAATCCTTTGAAAATATTCGTATTGTCGGTTTAATGGGAATGGCTACTTTTACCGAAAATCAAGAACAAATTAAACGTGAATTTTTACATTTGAAATCCATCTTTGATACACACAGTCAACTTGAAACTTCAAACTTGAAACTTGAAACGTTGTCCATGGGCATGAGCGGCGATTATCAACTCGCCATCGAATGCGGAAGCAACATGGTTCGGATTGGAAGTAGTATCTTTGGCAGTCGATAATGTGCCAATTAAATACAACAGATAACAGATAACCTACAACAGATTTGTACGCAATACTAGACATAGAAACCACCGGAGGTCAATATAATGAAGAGGGAATAACTGAAATCGCCATTTATAAATTTGATGGTCATGAGGTAGTGGATCAATTCATTAGCCTGATTAATCCGGAAATTCCGATTCAGCCTTTTGTGGTTAAACTAACGGGAATTAACAATGCCATGCTGCGTTCGGCACCCAAGTTTTATGAGGTAGCCAAACGAATCATTGAAATTACCGAAGGTTGCATAGTCGTAGCCCATAACGCTTCTTTTGATTATCGGATTTTACAGACTGAATTCCGAAGACTGGGTTTTAAGTTTCAAAAGCCAACACTTTGTACGGTTGAATTATCCAAAAAATTACTGCCCGGACATGCCTCATACAGCTTAGGCAAATTGGTTCGGGCCCTCGGAATCCCGATGGCTGACCGTCACCGGGCAAGTGGTGATGCGATGGCTACTGTAAAACTTTTTAAAATGCTTCTGGCTCAGGATATTGAAAAAGAAATCGTAAAAAGCCTGGTAAAAACGGAAATCAAATCCGGAATGTCACCCAAACTGTTGGATATTGTTGAAAATCTCCCCAATAAGACCGGAATCTATTATATTCATAATGAAAAAGGAGATTTGATTTATATTGGCAAAAGCAAAAACATCAAAAAAAGGGTTAACCAACACTTCACCGGAACAACCCGCAAATGCAAAAAAATACAGCTGGAAGTTTATACGGTTACCTATGAAGAAACCGGCAGTGAATTAATTGCACTTTTAAAGGAAAGTGAGGAAATCAAAATCAACAAACCCATTTATAATCGTTCGCAACGAAAGACTTTGTTTCAATGGGCATTATACCCGATCAAAGACCAAAACGGTTATTTGAGTCTCTCACTCCGTAAAACCGACGGTCGAAAAAAAGAAATAACTTCGTTTGCCTCTGTGCAGGAAGGCAAAAATGCCTTGTTTAAGATCACTGAACAGTATAACCTTTGTCAAAAAATCAATGGGTTATATGATACCCAAAACGCCTGTTTTAAATACAAAATAAAAGAGTGTGACGGAGCGTGTATTCAGCAAGTTTCTCCGGAAGAATATAATGAACGGGTGGAAGAATTCATAGAATCCAACCAGTTTAAAAGTAATAATATGGTAATCACAGACCGCGGAAGGAGTATCGAAGAACGCTCGGCTGTTTTAATTGAGAACGGGGTTTACAAAGGGTATTGCTTTTATGATTTGAATTACCAGATTACCAACATTGAGGTGCTCAAAAATATAATTATTCCGATGCAAAATAATCGCGATACTAAAAACATTATTCAAAGCTATTTAAGGAAACACAAAGTAATCAAGATCATTAATTTTTAATTTACTTATCTTTGAATTATAAGTTGTTGCTATGAGAGAAGTTAAATCAAAATACGATATTTTCAGGCAAAAAGCCCATATCATTATTTATGGCACCAATACATTTGCCGGAAGGTTATTTGACTTGATTTTATTGGGTCTTATTCTGTTAAGTGTGGTATTGGTAATGATGGAAACCGTTACAGGATTCGATATTAAATACCATCGACAACTGGTGATGCTGGAGTGGATTATCACTATTTTTTTCAGTATAGAATACCTTTTGAGGATTATTTGCATCAATAAACCCTGGCGGTATATTTTTAGTTTTTACGGAATCATTGATCTGGTGGCTATTTTACCAATGTATCTCTCCTATTTTTTCGCCAGTACACACTTGTTTGTCATTATCAGGGCTTTGCGGTTACTTCGTTTATTTAAAATTCTGAATCATCCTCATTTTTCAGGTCAGTCGCAACAACTGCGAAAATCCCTGATTGCCAGCAGAGGAAAGATTGTGGCGTTTATGTATTTTATTTTGATAAGTTGTATTCTGATTGGCTCCTTAATGTATGCAGTGGAAGGAAAAGAAGCCGGTTTTACAAGTATTCCAACCAGTATTTATTGGTGTATCGTAACATTAACTACCGTCGGGTTTGGCGACATTACCCCCATTACCCCGCTTGGTCAGTTTATAGCCTCAATTGTTATGATCATGGGTTATGGAATTATTGCTGTTCCTACGGGAATTGTTACGGCAGAAATTGCCCGTTCCGAATACAAACGCGGTCGTGATTCCAAACGCCATCATTGTATGAATTGCGGAAAAGACAATCATAGTGAAGATGCTAAATTCTGTTCTAATTGCGGCAACGAATTAGACGAAAACTCATAACTGATTTAACTTGATAAATTCAACCTTTCTCATAACCATTACAGGACCGACGGCTATTGGAAAAACAGCTCTCGGTATTGCTTTGGCCAATCATTTTAACTGTGAAATTATTTCATGCGACAGCAGGCAGTTTTACAAAGAAATGAAAATTGGTACGGCAGTTCCGAGTATTGATGAATTAGGAGCCGCACCTCATCATTTTATTCAACACAAATCGATTTTTGAACCGTACAATGTTGGGAATTTTGAACGGGAAGCTCTTTTGAAATTGGATGAATTATTTCAAAAAAATAACATTCAAATTATGGTTGGAGGATCGGGTTTGTATGTGGATGCCGTTTTGAAAGGTTTTGATGATTTCCCTGAAATCGATCCAACAATCAGAGAAGTAATTAAAAAGGAATTTGATTTAAACGGTTTAAATTATCTGCAGAATAAATTAAAAGAATTAGATTCCATTTACTTTGAAAGATTAAATAGTGAAAATCCGCAAACCTTACAAAATCCGCAACGAATGATGCGTTTTGTAGAAGTCTGCATGGGAACGGGAAAACCATATTCCTCCTTTTTAAATCAGAAAAAATACAGTCGGAATTTTGTACCGATTGTTATTGGTTTGGATGCTGAAAGAGAGATGATGTATGATCGAATTAATCGCAGAGTTGATTTAATGATAGAAAACGGTTTGTTGGAAGAAGCTAAGAATTTACATTCTAATAAACATTTGAATGCCTTGCAAACCGTTGGTTATCGGGAATTATTTGATTATTTTGACGGGAAAACAAGTTTAGAATTCGCCATTGAAGAAATCAAAAAAAATACTCGACGATTTGCAAAACGACAATTGACTTGGTTTAAACGAACTGAAAATGTAATGTGGTTTGATTTTGAAACTGATGTGAATGAAATCGCTACTTTTATACAATCCAAAACGAAAAAATAATGCCAATTTCACCCAATTTTACTGCTGAATTTTCTAAAGAATGGGAAATCAATTTTGTTCAATGCTATCCTAATGGTCAGTTGAAACATACCGAATTGTGTAATCTTTTGCAATTAACAGCCGGTTTTCATGCTGAGTTGGGTGGATTGAGTTTTAGTGATATGCAAGAATTTCATCAAGCGTGGGTTTTGAGCAGAATGCGGGTGGAAGTAACCGATTTACCAAAATGGCGAGATGTTGTCACGGTGAAAACGTGGATTGTAGAAATGAAAGATTCCCGTTCGGTGCGAGCGTTAGAATTGTATGTTGGTGACAAAAAATTGGTTGGTGCTCTCACTTTTTGGGTGGTTTTGAATACCGAATTGCGAAAACCAGAAGCTTTGGCTTTACCATTTGATCATTTTACATTTTTTTCTGAAAGATTACCAACTAAGCAAACTTTTGAAAAAATTAATTTAAATGTAGATTTTGAACTTTTAAAAAACAAAACGGTTTTGCTTTCTGATTTAGATATTGTGAATCATGCTAATAATGTGAAATATTTAGAATGGTGTTTAGATTCTGTTAATCCGAAAATGATTTTGAAGAATAAAATTCAGGCATTTGACATGAATTTTTTGAGAGAATTACATTGGAATGATGAAGTAGAAATTATGGCTTCTAAGGAAGAAAATCCGGAATTAATAGGTGTAATTAAAAATGAAAAAATCAGCTTTGCTTTGAAATTGGAATTTAGCACTTAGCCTGTCCCGGATTGCAACAGAAAGCATCCCGGACAAAAATCTTGTGGTGAAAAGCCGGGAAATAAGGTTCAAAAAAAGCTCCCAAAATTGAGAGCTTTTAATATATTTACTCCTGTGTTACTTTATTTTTGATTACTAAACGGAAGCCTTCACCGTGGATATTAAGAATTTCTACATCTTCATCCGGCTTAAGGTACTTTCGTAATTTAGCAATATAAACATCCATACTTCTGGAGGTAAAATAATTATCATCTCTCCAAATTTTAGTTAATGCCAATTCACGGGGCATTAAATCATTTTCATGAAGAGCTAACATTTTCAGCAATTCATTTTCTTTAGGAGATAACTTGATGGGCTCCTCATTTTGAAATGTGAGAAAACGCAACTTAGAATTCAAATGAAATTTACCGATTTGGAATTCAAATTTCAGGTTATCTGTTTTACTTTCAGACTGTTTACGCTGCATGATGGCTTTTATTTTCATTAATAAAACTTCTGAATCAAAAGGTTTATTAAGATAATCATCAGCTCCCACTTTGTAACCTTTTAAAACATCTTCCTTCATTGACTTGGCTGTCAGGAAAATCAAAGGCACATCTTTATTTTTTTCACGGATTTCTTTGGCTAAGGTATAGCCGTCTTTGTAAGGCATCATCACATCCAAAATACACAAATCATAGGTGTCTTTTTTGAATTTTTCAAATCCTTCCATTCCGTTCTTGGCTAAAACGACTTCAAAATCGTTCAGCATCAGGTAATCTTTTAATATAGCTCCAAAATTTGGATCATCTTCTACTAAAAGAATCTTTTTGTTTTCTGCTTCCATAGGTTAATTTATATTTAGTGGTATTTAATTTATTAACGGCAATTTAATGCTGAATGTACTTCCTTTCCCTTTTTCACTTTCAACGGTGATTTGTCCGTTGTGTTCTTCTACAATTCGCTTTACATACGCCAAGCCTAATCCGTGCCCTTTCACGTTGTGAATATCACCGGTATGCTCCCGGTAGAATTTTTCAAAAATTCTTTTCTGGGCATTTTTACTCATTCCGGATCCGTGGTCTTTTATTTTGACAATCAGAAAATCTTTTATGTTTTCCGTATAAATTTCAATTCTCGGTTTATCCGGCGAATATTTAATGGCATTATCAAGCATATTTACAAACACATTGGTAAAGTGTACATCGTTTAACAAGACAGTTGTTCTGTTGGCCAGAAAACGTTTTTCTATGACTCCCTGGCGGTCTTCAACAATCAAACTGACATGATCAATCGCATCATTAATAATTTCATTTACATCTATCGGCTCTTTATTAATCTCCAGTTCCTTCTTTTCAAGCTTTGATATACGCAAGACATTTTCAACCTGTGCGTGCATACGTTTGTTTTCATCACGAATCATCTGAAGGTAGCGGTGTACTTTTTCTTTATCTTCAATTACTTTCGGGTTCTTTATGGCGTCCAGGGCCAGATTAATCGTAGCAATCGGTGTTTTAAATTCATGCGTCATATTGTTGATAAAATCTGTTTTTATTTCAGAAATCTGACGTTGTTTGAACAGTTGATTCAACGCATTGGAATAGGCAATAATGATAATCAGTGTAAAGACCAATGACAACATCGCAATCCCGATTAAATCTGAAAAGATAAATTTCTTCTTCTCCGGAAAGCTTACCAACAGTTGGTATTTGCTCATCCCTTCATTATCCGTAAAAATCGGAATACTGTAAGTATCATTTTTATTAAACTTAAAATTATCTGACTTCACTTTTGTAGCTAAGCCATTGCTGTAAATTCCAAATTCAAAGGGGGTATTTACCCCATATTCATTGAGCTCTCTTTGTAAAAGTTCTTGTAATTTTTCCTTTGAAACCCGTCGTTGGATAGGATACGTCAGGGCAATATCATTGAATGATAAATCATAAAGCATTTTATCTAAAATCTCCAGATTTCCTGATTTTTCAATCTTATAATCCGGATTCACTGAATTTTGCAAATTTGACTTATCAATACCGTTATGGTATATTTCTGTTTTTCGTTTAGACGAAAAACTTTTTACTTTCAAACTGTCTTTTTTTTTATCAAAGAACGATGGTGATATAGTAAAATCCTGAGAATTGATACTATTTGAATATATTATGGTTTCGTTGGTTTGCGAGTTCCGTTCATAATACCCAAATTCCAAAAAATCAGTATTCACAACTTTGTCTGCACCTGTACTGTCTTTAAATTGATTAATTTTGTCAACAAAAGCAAGTATTTCCTGTTTTTTTAAGTTATCGGACACATTTCCCAGAACTTGCTTAACATGGAACTTAAACTGTTCCTGATTATTCTCCAAAGAAGAATTAAACCAATATACCTGCACAAAAATTATACCGATGAGAGACAAGCTCATCAAAACCACAAGCACTCTAAACAAAACCTTATTCATCCATACAAAATTAAGATTTTAACATTTGTATTGTTAATAGATTAACCAAACATTAACATCATGACCTTTTTTTAAATTTTATTTAATAGTTTAAGAATTTCGTCTACCTGCTCTTTAGTTTTCTCTAAATCAATGTTTTCGATTACAAAATCGCTTAACAAAATTTTTTTTTCGTCACTCCACTGGTTGTTCATTCGCTTTAATACACTTTCCTGGTCAGAATTATCTCTTGCAACGACCCGCTCAATTCTTACCTGTTGCGGAGCTACAACAGTAATTACTTTATCACACTGCTTGTGGCCTCCGGTTTCGAATAAAATAGCAGCTTCTTTAATTACGAAAGGAATTGTTTCGCGGATTTTTAACCAATCCGTAAAATGTTTTTGAACAGCGGGATGTACTATTTTGTTGAGCTGTGTTAATTTTTCAGTGTCATTAAAAACAATGTCTGCCAGCTTAACCCGGTTAATTTTTCCATTAGATATAATGTCTTTCCCGAATGTACTGATTACTTGCTTAATAATCTCATCTGATTCCATTATTTTTTTTGCCTCATCATCCGCAATATAAACCGGAATGCCATAAGCCATAAACATTCTGGCCACTGTTGATTTTCCGCTGCCAATTCCACCCGTTAAACCGATAATCTTAGTCATTCACATTTGATTTAAAAAATAATTCCGGAAATTCAACTTCAGGTTCCCCGTTTAACAACTGTATCAGCACAAATGATTTTAAAAACCCTGATCCATATCCGAAAAACTGAATAAAAACGGCGACTAAAGACAAAGACCCGATTTTAACACTTTTGTTACAGTAAGAAGCTGTAACCCATAAAATGAGGGAGTAAAGACCGTATAATAATACCGGAAAGAAAAAACCTGATAGAAGAGCTACCGCTAAAGCTGTAAAAAATCCGAGAATGAATAAGGTTGGGAAGAAAAAAGCCGGCTTACTGTATTCGGGATACCAACTGTTCAGAATCGGTCTTGCTTTTCCGAACTTATGTACCTGATGGTAAAATTTTGTCCAATCAATTCTTCGTTTGTGATAAACATAGGCAGAGGGAATCAACCGGGTTTCAAAATTCATCTTCCACAACCGGATAGACAAATCCGGATCTTCCCCGGGATGAATATTCCCAAAACCGTTTGAAGCTTCAAAAGCTTTTTTAGAAATCCCCATATTAAAACTTCTCGGTTGGAATTTATCTATTTTTTCTGAGCCTCCTCTGATTCCGCCTGTGGTTAAAAAAGACGTCATACTAAAATTAATGGCCTTCTGGACATCGGTAAATGAATCAAGAGCTTTATCCGGCCCGCCGAAACAATCCGTAAAATCACTCTTTAATGCCGAATCGACTTCAGAAAGATAATGTTGGGGAATAATGCAATCGGAATCAAAAATGATAAAATAATCCCCTTTTGCCCTTTTCATTCCAAAATTCCGGGAATCACCCGGACCGGAATTCTGTTTAAAAAAGTAGCTGATGTTTACTTGTTTGCTATACTTTTCAACGATATGTTTACAATCAACAGTTGAACCATCCTCAACAACCACTATTTCAAAGGGAGATTTATAATCCTGAACCGTCAGGCTTTCCAAGAGTTCATCAACCTCTTCAGGGCGATTATAAACCGGTATGATGACTGAAAAATCCATATCAAAAATTTTAACAAATATACGGTATAAAAAACAAAAGCCATGCGGGTGCATGGCTTTTGATTTATTCATTGATTGTGATTTATTGCTTCACAATCTTAATTGTTTTTTCAAAATTCTCCTCTGTAGTAACTTTAACTAAATAAGTGCCGGCAGACAATGATGATAAATCAAGCTGACTTTCGTTGGCATTTATATTTTTAGCAAGTACTTGCTGACCAAGAAGATTTACCACACTTACATTGGTAATTGTGCTGGTATAATTCAAATTCAAGATATCTTTTACCGGATTTGGATAGTATTTGAATCCGGCATTGTCAAATGATCCGGTACTTAAGGATGCATCATACGCAGAAACAGTGAATGATCCTTGTGCACCGTTATAGCCCCAAACTCTTACCAGCAAAGTCTCACCGGCTGTTAAATCTGTCAGTTGTAATCTTGAATTAAGCACTCCAAATGCAATATCGTCATTACAATTAATTTGTGTTAAAGACTCACAGGATCCGGAATAAACTGCTAAAGCCGTATCATCCAAACCACCATTTAATTGTGTTTCCACCGTTAAGGTACCCGAATCCGGTACAACTACAGAAAACCAGACATCTTTGGCATTTGTGGCAAAATTAAAGTTTCCGCATGTAGGCACGGGGTCAGCCGCATTTACTGTTGCATTGGTATTGGTTGCTGTAATTACATTGTCTTCAAATACTGCTCCGGGAGTAAGAGGAGTTGCATTGGCACATGTATCATTATCAGGAGCCGGTGGTGGAGTTACCGTTAACACACCACTTAGATAAGTTGTTCCATCCCAAAAACCATTATTGGTACCTCCATAAACAAAACCACCGTCATTGAGTCTGAAACGTGTTGCATAATAATAAGTTCCGGCAGCCAAACCAGCTCCGATTTCTGCCTGGTACTCATCGTTATTGCTCACATGTCCGCTGTTCCATGTTGCCGGAATCCACGTTGTCCATGTATCAGGGTTTGTATTTTGTCCGGCCGGACTAACACCCACCCATGCTTGGATGCCCGGAGCCTGACCTTGAATATTTGGTTCTACATCCGTTAAACCACTTGCATAAACTTGTCCGTAAACTACTACTGTTCCGCCTACTTCAAACGTTGCGTCATACGGGAATTGTAAATTTGCCCAATCAGGAGCATCAGCTGATACTTCTCCACAAACTACAGAACGTACTCTGGCTGTATTTTGAGTTCCACACTCAATATCGGTATGAATATAAAAATTAATTTCTCCCGTAACATCAGCAACCCAGGTCACCGGAGTAATACCGTATGCTGCAGCAGTAGAACCGCCGTCTGAACTTATTGTAATTAAATCTGTAGTCACGGAACTTTTAAAGGTATATGATTCTCCGGCAACAACATTTACTACTGAATATTCACCGGCCCAGGCATTGTTTACGATAACATTTTCGGTAACACCGTCACACACCTCAGGGGTATAAACTTCCTCAGGGTATTGTTCTCCTGACAAACAATAACCCGGAGCTTCCATGGTTGTAAATGACCAAATGGCACAACCTATTGCTTCTCCGGCTATATTTTTCGGTACGATTTTCCAGTAAAATACAGTTCCGAAACCCGTTAAAGTTATATCAACCGTAGTGGTTGTAAAATTACCCACCAGATTTGTCACTGTTTCAGGGGTCAATCCATAATACATATCATAAGAAACAGCCGGATCACCGGTAGCAGGAACTCCCCAGCTAAACGGAACTATACCCACCGGTACATCAACCGCAGCATCTTCCGGGTACACCACAGCGGAACAACCGGGAACCTGTGTTGTATTAAAAGCAAAAGGACCAGCCCAAACACTGAATTCGGTTGAATCGGTACATTCTGTTCTTATGTAAAACTCATAGGCCGTTACAGGGAATAAATCAGACAAACTGTATGATAAACCACTGACATTTTCGCCGGTATCGTTGGCATCAGCAGGAGCTGTACCACCTGCTTCCTGTACAAAAACTTCAAAATTTGTTTCATCAGATACCCAGGAAAACTCGGCAGAAGTTGATGAGGTCGCAGTTGCTGTAACCGAAGAAGGAGCCACACAATCCGGAACGGTTACTACCAACGAATAATCTTCACTTTGTCCGTAACCAGCACCAACCTGACATGCATTGGATGAATAAACATTAAATCTTTTCATCACCCTCATTCGTGTAGTACCGGCCAATGCATCAGGCGGTACATTAATAATCCCCTCTAAAACAATATCATCGGTACCTGTAGACCCATAAATAGTTCCCACATTGTACGATTCTCCCGGATCTTCAAAATCATTATCCTGATTCCAGTCGATGAAAACTCTGAAATAAGTTGTAAAAGCACCATCCGTATTTCCCATTAGAAGAATGGGATGAGGAGCTCCAGCCACAACGTTCCCTGAAATAGCTGTAAAATCTTCATGAGCAGTACCTCCTAATGCTGCTGAAGAAGCATTATCTATACCGGCAAACTGAACTAATGTAATCGGCTCTACATTGCTCGTATAGGTGTTAGGACCACAATAAGGAGCAGGAAATTGTGCAAAGACAAAAGTTCCTACCAATAAGAACAAAAAAGTAATTTTTTTCATATTTTGTAGTTTAATTAATAGATAGGATAAAGTTATAAAAAAACCACCTAAAAAAAAATTATTAGGTGGTTTTTTAATTTAAAAAGTATCAATTTATCAATCTTTTGTGAAATATTCCATTACATCCTGGCTAACCCCCATATTTGAGAAGCCTCCGTCATTATATAAATTTTGTAGTGTGACTCGTTTGGTCAGATCAGAAAACATCGCTACTGTATAATTAGCACAATCCAAAGCAGTAGCATTTCCCAATGGCGACATTTTATCTGCATAGGTTATAAATCCGTCAAATCCTTTTACTCCCTGGCCGGCTGTGGTTGGAGTGGGTGATTGCGAAATGGTATTTACCCTTACTTTCTTATCCTTTCCGAAGAAGTAACCAAAACTTCTGGCAATTGACTCTAAATAGGCTTTGTTATCAGCCATGTCATTATAATCCGGAAATACCCGCTGAGCGGCCATATAAGTCAAAGCTACGACACTACCCCATTCATTCATGGCATCTTTCTGATACAAAACCTGCATAACTTTATGAAAAGAAACCGCTGAAACATCCCAACCTTTGTGTGTAAAATCATAATTTTGATTGGTGTAATGATTCCCTTTTCGCACATTGACCGACATTCCGATAGAATGAAGGACAAAATCTAATTTCCCTCCAAGAATTTCAGTTGCTTTATCTACTAAATTTTCTAAATCAGTCAGAGAGGTAGCATCAGCAGGAATAATTTGCGAACCTGTTTTTTCAGCCAATTGATTTATGGTTCCCATACGCATGGCAATCGGAGCATTTGTCAACACAAAAGTCCCTCCTTCTTCATGCACACGTTCTGCTGTTTTCCATGCAATTGAATTTTCATCCAGAGCCCCAAAAATTATTCCTCTTTTTCCTTTTAATAAATTATACATATTGGTCTTAATTTAGTTTGTATGATGTTTCAAATATAATTAAAATTTCAGTTCAACAGTGCTTTTGCATGATTTAAAGCTGAATCAGATACGGTTGAACCGGATAGCATCTGAGCGATTTCAACAATTCTTTCCTCCTTGCTCAGCAGTTTTATTTCTGAATTGGTTTGTTCTCCGGAATCCGTTTTGTAAACCTTGTAATGCGATTTTCCTTTCGATGCAATTTGCGGCAGATGCGTAATTGCAAAAACCTGCATTTTGAAACTCATCTCTTTCATAATATCCCCCATTTTATTGGCGATTTCTCCGGAAACACCGGTATCAATTTCATCAAAAATGAGTGTAGGCAAATTAGAATAATTAGCCAGAATTGCTTTTACAGCCAGCATAATTCTTGACATCTCTCCGCCGGAAGCTACTTTTTTCAGCAAGCCGAAATCAGAACCTTTGTTGGTGGAAATCAAAAACTGAATATTGTCTTTGCCATTGGCATAAAATGAATCTGAGAAGATGAGTTCTATATTAAACCGAACGTTCGGCATACCGAGCTGACTTAAAATATCAACCAGCATTTCGCTGAGTTTCGGAATATTTTTATTTCTGTTTGTATGAATTTCTTGTGCTAAATCATTTAATTCTGTTTCACTGCTTTCAAGCTGATGCTGAATATCGGCAATTTCATTTTCCAGCGAAACCACAGAAGTTACTTTTCCTTCGAGTTCCTGTTGAATCTGCAACAATTCCTCTACCGAAGCAACCTGATGTTTCTTCTGCAGGCTATAAATGGTTTGCAACGTCTGATTTATCAGCATCAATTGTTCCGGATCATTGATGACTGATTCTGATAAATGCGTTAATTCATTTACAATATCCTTCAACTCAATGGCAAGACTGTCTATACGCTCATAAAGCTGGTTATATGCCACTGAAAACGTGCTGATTCTCTGAACAGCACTTTTAAATTCTTTCAGGTTAACTAACAAACCGAATTGTTCACTGTCTGCCAACGTTAAACTTTTTTCGAGCTGCTCCCTGATTAATTCAACATTACTTAATTTCTCCAACTCAGCTTCTAATTCACTCTGCTCAACTCCCGCTAACTTTGCTTCGGTCAACTCGGTGTACAGAAAAGAATTGTAATCCTGCTCTTTTAATGCTGTCGCATAATGTTGTTTCTTATCGTTTAACCGGATTTTTAAGTTTTTATACATCTTGAGTTTTTCAGCATAATCATCCAGAAGTGACCGGTTAGAAGAAACCGCATCTATAATCTCAAACTGATAAAATTCTTCTGTCAGTTCCCTCGTTTGATGTTGGGAATGGATATCGAGTAAAAATTCACCCAACTCTGCTAATACATTTAAATTAACAGGACTGTCATTGATAAAAGCCCTTGATTTACCGGAAGGCAATATTTCTCGACGAATAATGGTCTGATCTTCATAATCCAAATCATTTACTTTAAAAAAAGCTTTTAATTTGTAATTTGAAATTAAAAAATGGCCTTCTATCACACATTTTTCTTCCTTATTTTTAAGCGAAGTCAGATCGGCTCTCTTTCCCAGCACTAAGCCTAACGCTCCCAAAAGTATTGATTTTCCGGCTCCGGTTTCGCCCGTTATAATAGAAAAACCATCTGAAAAATCGATGGACAATCTTTCAATTAAGGCGTAATTCTTTATGGATAATGAAGTTAGCATTCCCGGTGTGTAAACTAAAATACAATGGCAATGTACTTAATTTATCGGAATTTTTTGAGATGATGGCTGAGATAATATTGACAAAGTTATTAAAACTTTATCTTCGACCAATTTGAGGCGTTCAAAGGTGAAACACGGTTTAAATTATCGACTAAATCAGTAATATTAACACTCGGGCCGCCAGTAAAAACAGACAGAATTTCATCTGATTTGGTATCAAAAAACACACGGGTAAGGTATGAATTAGGCCGAACCGAATGAATTTTAGACAAGGTTAAAATAGCATTCTTCACCCCTTCTTTTCCGGCCATTAAATCATTAGCCATAAGATCCAGCCCCTGGTTGTGATACTCATAGAAGCCTAATCGAATCGGGCTGAATGTACTGGACAGCATATCGTTCACCAGAAAAAATCTGTTTTGGAGTCCGTCTGACTGCGACCAGCCTTTTCCTCCTGATTGCGAAACGCTTACAATGTTTTGAGCAATTTCCAAGTACTCATTTCCGCCTTGCGGCTCAAAAGAATCTGCATCAAACGCCAGAATCATGTAGGCATAAAAAGCAACGACAGACACTAAATTGGAATCAAAACTATTTGGGTTAAAAAACAGGTTTTCGAATTCTACATAACGAAATGTAAAATCTTTATCATTAATGTTCAGAATCGGTGTGCTGTACGTTGAATTATAAACAGGTCTTGCAGCCTGAACCTGAATAGTAGCCGTAAAAACATTGTTATTAAACTCTGAAACATTGATAAACATTGAACAATCGATACGTTCATTGGTTTTAAAGTCCCGGTTTGTCCATTTATTTTTATTTACAAACTCATTTAACGATGTTTCAAGTGTTTTAAAAATTTGCTGGTTTGTAGCGGTTATCCTTTCGGAATTTACTTTAACACTGCAGTTTAATTCCTGTGCCTGCGTAAAACCCAATACAAATAAAAATATGAAAACGACTAATTTATGCATGATCTTGCTGTATTACTTTATTCAAAATGTCCTTAGCCACTTCTTCTTTTGATTTAAGCGGCATGGACTCTATTTGAAATGATTTATCAATAAACGTCACTTTGTTGGTTGCTTTGCCAAAACCGGCTCCCTGATCATTGAGCGAGTTTAAAACAATCAAATCTAAGTTTTTTTTCTGAATTTTTAACTTTGCATGTTCAATTTCATTCTCAGTTTCCAACGCAAATCCAATTAAAAACTGGTGTTTTTTTATTTTGCCCAAAGAAGCCAAGATATCTTTTGTTCTTTCCAATTCAATTGAAAAATTACTTTCAGATTTTTTAATCTTTTGCTCTGCAACTGTCTTTGGTTTATAATCCGCTACGGCAGCTGCCGCAATGGCCACATCTGCTGCTTCAAAATATAAATGGCATTGTTCATACATCTCTTCTGCCGTTTGCACTCGAATCAGCTTTATTCCGGAATCGTTAACCGGTAAATGAGTAGGTCCTGAAATTAAAATAACGTCAGCACCAAGCCGAACAGCCTCATCAGCAATAGCATATCCCATTTTTCCGGAAGAATGATTTCCTATAAAACGCACAGGATCTATGGCTTCGTATGTGGGACCGGCAGTAATCAGTATTTTTTTTCCGCTAAGCGGTAATTTTTGCTGTATATCCTTTTCTAAAAAATGAATAATATGCTCAGGCTCAGCCATTCTTCCCTCGCCGGAAAGTCCACTGGCCAGTTCACCGGATTCTGCCGGAATCATTATATTTCCGAATAATTGAAGTTTGTGAAAATTATCTAAAGTAGTGGGATGTTTATACATATCCAAATCCATAGCCGGAGCAAAATAGACCTGACATTTTGCAGACAGATAAGTGGCCATCAACAGATTATCGCAATTTCCGTTAGCCATTTTGGCGATCGTATTGGCAGTAGCGGGGGCAATAAGCATTATATCCGCCCAAAGAGCTAATTCAACATGATTATTCCACAACGCATTTTCATCTTCCTCGTTGTAAAATTCAGAAAAAACGGGATGTTTGGAAAGGGTAGATAACGTTAAGGGGGTAACAAAATCTTTAGCGGCAGGTGTCATGATTACCTGTACCTGAGCACCTGCTTTTATAAAAAGTCTAACCAGTGAAGCAGTTTTATAGGCAGCAATTCCACCGGTAACCCCCAGCAGTATTTTTTTCCCGTTTAAAACTGACATACGGTTCTTATTTGGTAGTATCTCTGTGATAAATTTTTCCTTCTAACCACTCCTGTACAGCTAAAGCATGTGGCTTAGGTAATTTTTCATAGAATTTTGAAACTTCTATTTGCTCCTTGTTTTCAAAAATCTCTTCCAAACTATCATTATAGGTAGCAAACTCTTCTAATTTTTCAATTAATTCCTTTTTGATTTCAGAATTAATCTGGTTTGCCCGCTTAGCTATAATGGTAATTGCTTCATACACATTTCCGGTCGTTTGCTCAATCGCTCTCTTATCATACGTAATTGTGTTAACCGGAGCATTCGTTTTTTTTAAATCCATGATTTATGCTTATTTTGAATATTGTTGTAAAAGTTTATTAACGTCTTCTTTGATTTTATCTGCTTTTTCTTTGTATCTGGATTCCGGAAATTGCTTCAGGAACTTTTCATAATTTTCCAATGTTTCATCTAATCTTGCCTTAACTTTTGAATCCACGCTGTTAAGGGCATATTGATAACTTGCCTCAATTTTATAATAAAAGGCATCTTCGCGAAAAGGAGTACCGGGATAATCGGCAATAAAATTATCCAATGCCACAAGAGGAGCTTTGAAATCCCTGACAGCTTCGGCAATCACATGGTATTGTTTAGCAATCTCAAAGGCTTTTTTCTCCAGTTTTTCCCTTAGTTCTTTAACAATTATATTCGCCTGCGGAAGGTAAGATGATTCCGGATAGGAATCAATAAAACTCTGCATCTTTTCAATTGCCTTGTCTGTATCTACCTGATCTAAGGAATATACCGGAGATAATTTTGAATAACACAACGCTCCCAAAAAAGCGGCTTCTTCTACTTTTTCACTTTTCGGATAACCGGAAGCGAAACTTTCAAACTGATAACCGGCAGTATAAAACTGCCCTGTTTTATATAAGCTTTGTGCATACATATAAAACATCTTTTCTGCCTGTGGCTTTCCCCGGTATGAAGGGGCTATCTGTTCAAACAAGCGAATGGCCTTCTGGTATTTTCCGCTGTTGTATTTTTCTTCAGCAACGGCATACTTTACCGCAACATCTTCACTTTTCAAAGCCTTCTGATACGGGCTGCACGCACTGATTGTCAAAACAATAAGAAAAACAAAATACAATTTATTCATTCGATGAATTTTATATGCCCTTCCCCAAGATATTGTATCTCAAAAACCGGACTGCAAATTTAGTTAATAATTGCAGACTACAAAACATTTTTTTCATAGTCTATAAACACCGTAAAAAAACAAAAAGATGCGGGAATAACCGCATCTTTTATATTTAGATTAACACTGTTCTTATTTTGCCGGTGCTGTAGGACTCACAAAGTTCTTCATTTCATTATCAAAAAGATACAAACCGCCTTTGTCATCGCCAATCAAATTGATTTTATCCAAAATATAACGTGCTGTTGCTTCCTCCTCTATTTGTTCAGACACGTACCATTGCAGGAAATTATGTGTCGCAAAATCTCTTTCATCTAATGTAATTCCGACCAGGTTATTGATACTTTCGGAAACTTTTATTTCGTGTTCAAGCAATTGTTTAAACAGAGCTTTGTAATTTGACAGGTCTAAACTGGGCTCTAAAGTAGCTCCCACTTTGGCTTCTCCTCCTCTTTGGTTAACATATTTTATTAGTTTGAGCATGTGCATTCTTTCTTCATCCGACTGGTTATACATAAAGGTAGAAATTCCTTCAAACCCTTGTACTTCTGCCCATGAAGCCATAGCCAAATATACCTGTGAGGAATCACCTTCCATTTTAATCTGATTATTTAATGCTGCTAATACGTTTGCTGATAACATAATTTTAATTTTTCTTAATTTATAATCAACCGCTAATTTACAATTTTTTCAACAGTTTGACGAATTCTGTTTGCTAAGTCTTCGTTAACCTTTACCAAAGGCAGTCTTACTGTATTTTCACACCAGCCTAAAACACGAAAAACCTCTTTGATCCCGGCAGGGTTTCCCTGTTCAAAAATCAGATCGATAGCCTCGGCCAGTTGATAATGGAGCTGATAAGCTTCATCCGCTTTTCGTTCTAATCCCAATCTGACCATTGCGGAAAATTGTTTCGGAAAACCTTCACCAATCACCGAAATCACACCAGCCCCACCCGCTAAAATCATTGGTAACGTTATCATATCATCGCCGGAAATAACCAAAAAACCTTCCGGTTTATGCTGAATCAGCTTCATCGCCTGAACAATATCACCAGCCGCTTCTTTAATGGCTACAATGTTCTCAAAATCATTGGCCAACCGTAAAACGGTAGAAGGAAGTATATTACTGGCCGTTCTTCCGGGCACATTGTATAAAATTACCGGTACTGGCGAAGCTTCTGCAACGGCTTTAAAATGCTGGTAAATACCTTCCTGGGTTGGTTTATTGTAATATGGTGAAACCGAAAGAACAGCTGTAAAATCTGTAAAATTCCTTGTTCGGAGCTCTTCAACAACCTGATGCGTATTGTTTCCGCCTACCCCTAAAACAAGCGGTAACTTTTTATTATTGGCCTCAACAACTGTTTTGATAACCAATTCTTTTTCTGCCTGTGTTAAAGTAGCCGTTTCTGCGGTTGTTCCCAAAACAACCAGATAATCAATCCCGTTATCAATCTGATAATGAACAATTTTTGTTAACGCTTCCGTATCAACGGATAAATCTTTTTTGAACGGGGTAACCAAAGCCACTCCGGTTCCGATAAGTGATTGCATAATTATAGTTTGTTTAGTATTCTTAGGTATTTGAATAATTCATCTGCAAAAACAGTATATTTTTCAATGTCCGTATCAATCATCAAATGATTCAATCGTTTGTCGGAAGAAGCAAATCCCACTTTAAAATCGGCTGCCGATTTGTATGTAACAATCTGCAGAGGTGTTTTTTCAGCATCATAATAGCTAATTAACAAATCAAACGGTTTGGATTTGAATTCTTTTGCGTCTTTGTTTTCAATTGTTCCCAACCATGAAATATCCTTTTTACTGTAATGCGGATACTGTCTGTCTTCCTTTTTTTTATATTTTGTTTTATAGGCCAAAACTGAAATATTATGCGGTTTTATTCCTTTGGCAATCAAAAAATCAATTAATGCATCTTTTTGATCAAAAACCGTTTCATCTACCAAAACACCTACGGTTTGAATCGGTCGGTTTGAAATAACTGAATTTACATTAAATGCACTTTTTTTTAATACTCTTTTAGCAGAAAAAGTCTTGAAATTTTTTAAAAACATTGTACCTTTACTTGGTTTACAAATTTACAGAATTAAAGTCGTTTTTTTGATGCTAAAACTAAAAAACTATACCGTTATAATGATACATTTTGTGTTATTTATAACATTTTTATCACTGTTTTCCGGCTGTAACTCCAATTACCATATTGTTAAAATAGAAGGAAAACAAATCGGTATAACGGATCCGTCTGCTGAAAGCCCTGAACTCGAAAAATTCATTAAACCTTATCGGGATCACATCAATAAAGATTTAGACAGTATTCTGGCTTTTTGCCCGGAAACACTGGACAAAAGCAAAGGCGAATGGCAAACCAACATCGGCAATTTCATGGCCGATGTATGCCTCAACGAAAGCAACAAAATTTTCAGCAAACGCTATGGCAAGAACATTGATATCTGTTTACTGAATCACGGTGGCATCCGTTCCATTATCCCAAAAGGCAATGTTACCTCCAGAACCGCTTTTGAAGTAATGCCCTTTGAAAACAATATGATTGTTGTCGCTTTAAAAGGGAAACAGGTTATGGAAATGGTGCACTATCTGATTGCAGAAAAGAAGCCTCATCCATTGAGCGGAATGCAGTTAGTATTGGATAAAAACAGTAATTTCAAATCGGTTACGGTTAACGGTCAACCATTGGAGCCTGAAAAGACTTATTATGTTGCCACCTCCGATTACCTTGTTAACGGTGGAGATAACATGGTGTTTTTTCAAAAAAATACCCGTCTTTTTGAGCTGGAATATAAAATAAGAAACTTACTGATTGACCATTTTAAGACGGTTGACACCTTAGAGGTATCGGCTACTCCAAGAATCATTGTTGACAATAACTAATTTAAAATGAAAAGAAGATCTTTTATAAAAAATACCGTAGCCGGTTCAGCTTTACTGGGATTAGGGGGCGTGTCTGCAACTGCGTTTACACGACCAAAAACAAAACACCTGACCATTTTGCACACCAACGATGTACACAGTCATATTGATCCGTTTCCGGCCAATCATCCCAAAAACCCCAACATGGGCGGCGTAGTAAAGCGAGCCGCTCTTATTGATAAAATCAGAAAAGAGAACCCAAATGTTTTGTTACTCGATGCCGGCGACAGTTTTCAAGGGACACCTTATTTTAACTATTATGGCGGTGAACTGGAGTTCAAGCTCATGTCTAAAATGGGCTATGAGGCCACAACCATTGGAAATCACGAGTTTGATAACGGTATAGATAGTTTAGCCGCTCAAATGTCGCATGCTGACTTTGATATCCTTTCGGCTAATTATGATTTTAAAAATACAGTGATGCATCCTTTTGTAAAACCATACAAAGTGTTTCATAAAGACGGTATAAAAGTAGGTGTTTTTGGATTAGGGGTTGAATTAGCCGGATTGGTGGACAAAAAGATGTACAAAGAAACGGTGTATCTGGATCCGGTTGAAATTTCAACTGACCTTGCCCAAAGACTGAAATTTGAAGAAAAATGCGATATCATAATCTGTTTGTCTCATTTGGGCTATGCCTATAAAAATGAACCGGGTAAAATTTGCGACACGAAACTTGCGGCCATAACCCGTCATATCGATTTGATCATAGGCGGTCATACACATACTTTTTTAGACAGACCCACGCTTGTAAAAAATCTTGACAACCGGGAAGTTTTGGTAAATCAGGTAGGATGTTACGGAATTAATCTGGGCAGAATTGATTTTTATTTTGACACCGACTCTTCTGTCATCTCACAAGGTAGATCCATTATCGTCTGATGTTCGGAAAGCAACAAAAACAGCTATGAAAAAGATACTGTTTGTTTCGTTTGGCAGAAGCAAAAAATAGATTAACAGTGCCGGAGATAACCCCAAACCCTTCCCGGCAGTATCATGTTATCGGGTTCAAAATAAACTCCAAAAGCCAAAACACTTACCGCTAAAAAAACACAACCGTTAAGGATAGTACTAATCTGGTATTCACACTCAAAACCTGTTTTTTTTTATTATTTATCTAACTGTTTTTCAGACATTAAAAGATAAAGATAAAAAAAATAATGAGCTGACATCAAAACGACAACACGAATGGGTTGAAAAATCGGAATAAAAAGATAATACTTCTGAATCACAAACAAAAAAACAATAATGGTGTATAAAAAAGTACTTATCAAAAGCCACGTATGCTTGAACCCTTCATCCATCAAATAATTTGATAAAGACAGACCTCCCAAAAGCGAAACCAAAACCACATTTACAACCGCCACCCAAAAGCTCTCTCCGAGCGAATCCTGTGTCAGTACTATAAAATACATCAACGGGAAAAGAAAAAAAATACTGCCGATTCCGACGGTAAAAAAGGAAAGGCTGGGAGAAGCCTTTATCACCAAAAAGATGGTAATAAGCCGATAAAGCAAAAAAGCGATCAAACCATAATTAAGCAGTACGGCATCAGTTGTTATGAACAAAACATTAGACATTGCCGCACATAACAACGCAAACAGATAGAGTTTGCTTTTTTGTTCGGAAGTGACCGTATACAATAACATTAAAACGGGTATGCTAACTGATTTTAAAATGTATTCAACCTTTCTGTACTCAAAGAAAACGACAACCAACAACAGGAATACAATTAGTATAAAAACAGAAGATACTACTTTAAAATACTTGATTTGCAGATATTCCTTCATATAAATAAAAATCATTAAAAATACAACAGCGTTAATTAGATCCGGATCTTTCTATAACCAATATAAATTTATAAAAGGCGTAGTAGGCAAAGGCATTTAAACTCATTGCAATAGGTCTGAAAATCTGCAATTGGATATAAAATTTCTCAATAAAAATGATAAAATGGAGCGTCACAAAAGATAAAACACAGATCAACAGCCAAGAACTTCTGGTGCTGTCATTCATGATATAGTGCGATAACGCAATTCCGCCCAACAGAGAAATCAAACTGTTGTGTATGATCATGATATAATAAACTTCTTTAGACAATAAGTCCGTGTCGAAAAAGATATAGAAAAAAACCAGTAAAAAAGGAACTGATGCAAGAACAACAGGAATAAAGTCTTTTGTCTTCATTACTTTAAGGATATAAAAAATACTGATTAAACGGTGAAGACCAAAAACAATTAATCCGATAAAAATAAATTGCATTTCCTTAGGTATAAACAACACGTTTGTAATCAAAGAAGTACCAATTGTAAGAAAAAAAAGCAGATTTTTTTTATCAGAATTGTTCCAATACAAGAACATCAAAACAACGGAAATCAGGGGCTTGAAAACATAAATCAGGGGGAGAACTCTAAAATATTCGGCAATTACCTCGATTAAAGCAACCATGAACAAAACAGCAGTTAACACCTTCACTTTATCCATACCCCAATAATTATTAAATTACGAATAAAGTTAACAAATATTTGGTTATTTGAAAAAAAATTAAGTGTATTTAAAATAAAAAAACCAAAGCCTTTGAAAAACTTTGGTTCTTTCTTACTTTTTTCAGAAATTATTTAATGTCCATTAATTCCGTTGTAAAAATCAACGTTGCTTTGGCAGGGATAACAGGTGGTCTTCCGCTTTCACCATAGGCCAACCAATAAGGAATAATGAGTTTTGCCCTGGCTCCTTTATTGAGCAGTGCAATACCTTCTTCCCAACCCGGAATAACCATTCGTTGTCCTAATTTAAATTCGATGGGTTGATTACGGTCATAAGAACTATCAAACTGACTACCGTCTGCTAACTCACCTTTGTAATGCACAGATACATTATTTCCGGCTGTCGCTTTATTGCCGGTTCCGGCATTTTCCATAACATAAGCCAGTCCTGAAGGAAGAATGGTTGCCTTAGGAAACGTTTTTTTCACATATTGGTTAAACTTAACCTTCTCCGCTTTTAATTCTTCTTCCTTTTGCTTTTTCATTGCTTCTTCAGCAGCATGTCTGCCTGAAAATACTTTAGGAGCATCAAATTTCTTTGCAGCATCTCCTATCCTGATGATCTTTACCTTGTCCATCACGTCATTCTGAACAATGGCATCCACTACATCCTGACCTTCTACAACATGACCAAAAACAGTATGCTTCCCGTCTAAATGCGGTGTAGGAACGTGTGTAATAAAAAATTGTGAGCCATTTGTTCCTTTTCCTGCATTTGCCATGGAAAGAATGCCGGGTCTGTCATGCTTCAGATCTGTAATTTCATCTGCAAATTTATATCCGGGTCCGCTGGTTCCTGTTCCGGTCGGGTCACCACCCTGAATCATAAAACTGGCAATAACACGGTGAAATTTCAATCCGTCAAAATAAGGTTTCCCCTTGAGATCATCAGACACTTCCGTATTCGTTCCTTCTGCCAATGACACAAAATTAGCAACTGTTACCGGTGTTTTTTCATACTCTAATTTTAAAAGAATTTTCCCTTTCAGGGTCTGAATTTCAGCATACAGTCCGTTTTCCTTTTGAGCAGAAGCACTCAATGAAAAAATGGCTAAAACGATTAAAACAATTTTTTTCATATGATACAATTATTGATTGGGTAAATTTTCTAAAAGCTCTAACTCAAAAATAAGATTGGTATTAGGCGGAATTACGCCTCCGGCTCCGGCTTCGCCATATCCTAAATGAGAAGGAATAAACAAAATGGCCTTGTCGCCAAAATTCATTTTTTCCAATCCTTCTAAAAATCCGGGAATCAAACCGGTTTTATTTCCGTATTGAAACGGGAAGGGAACATAGGCTTTAGCATCTGCTTTTTGCTGATTGAATTTTCCAAAAGCTTTTGAGACATCTTCGTGACTGGAATCAAATAATTCCCCGTTTTCAAAAAATCCGGCATAATGCACATACACTGTTGAGCCTGTCGCCGGCTTTTTACCGTTTCCTTTTTGATAAATGGCATACTCCAGACCAGTAGATGTTTTTAGTGCTGTCTTTTTCTGTGCCGCAAAAAAGGCTACTTTTGCATCAATCACATCTTTAAATTTAGCCAAAAACTCCGCTTTTTCTGCTGCCGCTTTTTCATCTGCTTTCTTTCTGTTCTCTGCTTCAACTTTTAAACGGTCGTTAAATACTTTCACCGCATCAAACTTTTTAGCTGCCTCTCCGTTTCTCACTATTTTTATCGACTCAATTACATCCGAAGCAGCAATGGCATTCACCACTTCCTGTCCTTCTCTGACTTTTCCGAAAACAGTATGTCTTCCGTCTAAAAATTTCGTTTCAACATGCGTAATAAAAAACTGCGAGCCGTTTGTTCCGGGACCGGCATTAGCCATCGATAAAATGCCCGGACCGTCATGTGATAAATCGGTAATTTCGTCCATAAAATTATAGCCCGGCCCCCCACTTCCGTTTCCGGCCGGATCACCTCCCTGAATCATAAAGTTTGCTTCCACCCTGTGAAAAGTCAAACCGTCGTAAAACGGCACACCCTTTTTAGCTTCGTCTGTCACATGCTCGTTGGTTCCCTCTGCCAACGAAATAAAATTAGCCACCGTAATCGGGGCTTTTTGATATTCTAACTGTGTAACAATTTCTCCTTTGGCTGTTTTAATAACAGCAAAAATCCCATCTCCCAAATGATCGTAATCCTTTCCACAAGACACTAAAAGTATTGAAGCTGTTATACTTAAAAACAGAATTTTTAATTTTTTCATATTTTTTCTTACTGATTATTGGTTATTGAACTATTATTTTCTTTTTTAATTTTCTTTAAATCATTTTCTTTGGCAAAGTCATTCAGTGTTACGGTACACATAATCGGAACGTTTGCTCCGATCCGGTTTTTATCTCCCAAATAGCCATAGGCAATGTGTGAAGGAAATAAAAAAGTTATCTTTTCATTTTTTCTCATCAGCTTGATACCATCCCGGAGACCTATCATTATTTCTTGTTTGTCAACCAGATAATCCTGTGGTCTTAGTTCTAGGGCTGTATAAATTACATTCCCTTTCAAATCGTTTATTTCATATTCAAAAAAAGCGACATCTCCTCTTTTCGGTCTTAAGGTATCTTTTTCATTTTTAATCTCATAGGTGTACCAATATCCTCTCTTTGAAGCATAATATTTTTTGTCCGGATTACTCTTGATAACAGAGTCAATCAGTTTCTCTTCTTCGGCTACTAATTTTTTATTACGAACAACCGACTCCTTTATAAAACTGCCGGAAGATTTCCGGATCGGTCTTCTGGCCTCCGGATCCTGACATCCGGTTGCAAATAATATGCCCAAAAACAACAGAATAAAAAAACGTTTTGACTTCATCAGAATTTCAATTGGGGGTGATTTTTTACAACATGTTCAAATTGTTTAACAGTCTCAGACATTGACAGAAATGATTTTCCACCGGCGGCATTCTGGTGACCACCTCCGTTAAAATATTCGCGGGATAATTGATTAACATCAAAATCTCCCAAAGAACGCAATGATATTTTGATGATCCCTTCTTCTTTGTTTTCAATAAAAATAGCTGCAAAGATAATATCATTAATGGCTAGTCCATAGTTCACAATTCCCTCTGTATCGCCTTTTTTATAATGAAAACGATCCAGTTCTTCCTGTGTTAAGGTGATGTAGGCTGTTTTATGCTGTTTAATGATTTTCATGTTTTGAAGAGCCCTGCCCAGCAATTGTAAACTCTCGTACGAATTATTGTTAAAAAGCAGGTTATGAATTTCACTGTTTTCAATACCCAAATCAATTAAATTAGCCACAATACGGTGTGTCTTCCCGTTTGTTTTAGGAAACTTAAATGAGCCTGAATCTGTTACAATACCCGTATAAATACAAGTGGCTATTGTTTTATCAATGTGTTTTACGTCACTCACCGCTTCAATAAAATCATAAACCATCTCACAGGTCGAGCCGTAACGGGTGTCAGAAAAAGTTATACCGGCATAAGAATCAGGAGCCTGATGGTGATCAATCATAACAAAAGGAGCCTGAAGCGTGCTTAACACCTGTTCCATTTCGCCTGTCCGGTGCAATGCATTAAAATCTAATGTAAAAATCAACTCCGCTTTCTCCAATATATCCTTTGTGCCTGTTTTATCTTTTTCATAAATCAAAACTTCTGCCGAACCGGGCAACCAGGCAAGAAAATCCGGGAATTCGTTTGGAGAAACAACCACCGGCTGATGGTTCATTTTTTTTAGAAAGTGGTATAATGCTAAGGTTGACCCCATGGCATCGCCGTCTGGATTTCGATGTGGAATAACCGCAATTTTTTTTGATCCCTGAAGCAGCCTTTTTGCTTCGACAATTTGATTTTCTTCCATAGGATGCGAAGTTACTTTTTTTCTGTTAATAACGAAAAAATAGCCTGAAATTATAAATCCTGAAAAACTGCTTTTTTCATTTTTTTATAAATATTACCCTTTACCCCTCCAATTATCTGAGTGGTATAAATTCCGGTCATGCCCGAAAATAAATAGGAAACCAGGCAGGCTATTCCGACAAACAAACCACATGCTGATCCGAATAATTCCATTCCCATTACCGTACAGGCAATTGGTGTGTGTGTAGCTCCTGAAAAAACCGCTACAAACCCCATGCCTGCCAAAAGGGCGGTGGGTAACGGAACATATAGTGATAAAAAACTTCCCAAAGTTGCTCCGATAAAAAACAAAGGCGTTACCTCTCCTCCTTTAAATCCTGCCCCCAATGTGAATCCGGTAAATACTATTTTGAGCAGAAAAACATAAAAAAGCTGTTGGTTTTCAAATGATTCTACAATTACCGGAACTCCTAATCCTATAAATTTGGTGGTTCCCATAAAAAAAACAGCCATTGCAATTATAATTCCTCCCCAAAAAGGACGAAGCGGCGGAAAATGGATATACTTTGCAAACATTTTTCCCCACCAATGTGTACTTCGTGAAAATAACATGGCCGTGAGCCCGAAAAGAACACCCACCAAGGCGGTCCAGATTAAATGCTCAAATGTGATGGTTGGTACAAGCGGAATAGCATAACTGGTGTGGTGAACGGGTAAAAATTCTACCGTAAAATAAGCGACATAAGCAACCAAAAAGGACGGAAAAATACACTTATAATCTATTTTACTAAAAAAAAGCACTTCAACCGCAAAAATGGCTCCGGCCAGCGGTGTTCCAAAAACAGAAGCAAAACCGGCACTGATTCCGCAAATCAAAATAATTCTTCGGTTATTTTTTGTCAGTGTAAAGAATTTGGTAAACTGATCGGCTATGGCTGCTCCCATTTGAACTGCTGTCCCCTCACGACCGGCAGAACCTCCCAAAAGATGTGTAATTAACGTTCCTGAAAGTACCATCGGAACCATTCTTAACGGAATTTTCCGGGTTGGATTGGAATATTCTTCCAAGATCAGATTATTGCCTTTAACCACATTCTTTCCATAAACATAATACCCGTAACCAATTAAGAGTCCGCCAAGGGGTAACAACCAAATGATGAGACGATTTTCTTCTCTAAAATGAGTAACAAACTCTAAACCCAGCAAAAACAAACCGGATGCTAATCCGGATAGCACTCCAATAAAGAGAGATAAAATTATCCATCGAAAAAAATAACGGAAAACTGATTGTAGCTGCATTGACAATAATTACGTTTCAAAAATAATCATTTTGGACTCAAATTTTACGAAAAAGTCTATGCAAAAAAATCAAATTGTATCAAAAATTAAATAATATTATTATTTTTATGCATTAATTAACGAAGACCTATCCAAATACCACACAATGCCCCAACAAATTAAATTTTGGTGTATACCAATTTTAAGTTATTTTTTTATTACAATCAATCCGGCTTCAAAGAACTTTTCTCTGAAAATCCCTTATTTTCAAAACATTTCTTCTTCATCATTAAACAGAGATTGGCTTTTTGTCATTGTTTTTGTCCTTTTTTTATTCACCGTTTCCTATCTGGTTTTTAGAAGGAATGCCGGTTATAACAAAAGCTTTGTTAAAGATTTTTCTGAAACAGAGTTTTCAAAAACAGAGTATCAAAAATATTTCCTGGCTCTTTCTATCATCATTCCATTCGTAGAAATAGTTCTGACTGTTTTTGAACTGCGACATCAACCCATCGTAAAATCAAATTTTATTTTTGCCTTTATTTTTTTATGCATCTATTTTTTGAGTAAAAAAAGTCAACTCGTTTTTAATTTATTACCCCAAGCTTTTATTTTCTTTTTTATAGCTTTCTTGTCGGTTGTTCTTCGAAATTTAGTTGTTTATGATCCTTTGGAACTGATCACTTTTGCCGTTACACTGATATTAATGTTCTTTTCTTATAATGTTTTTAAAAAGAGTAAACATTACTGGACGTTTGTGTGTTCTTTATTTATCATTTTCCTCGCTTTGGTTATTACTAAAAAACTGACTTTCGAAGTTGGTATAATTCTGATTATCAGTTTTCTTTTGATTGTAATTTTAAACTATGCCAGGCATAATTCAATTCTGAGCACCCGGGATCGGTTTCTGTTTGCTAATCAAATTGTCAACAAAGGAAACTCCCTTGTCATCGCAACCAAAAAAAACGGAGAATTAACTTATTGCAGTGAAAATATAACGAAGATTTTAGGCTACTCTGTAGATGAGGTTTTAGGAATGGGTTTTTGGGAATTAACCGAAGATGCCGAGTTTATTGGCGAAGAGTATCATAAAGATTATCAGCTTGACAGGGTTTATAAACGCAAATTAAAAGGCAAAGACGGTCAATATAAATTCATACAATGGGTTGATAAAGAATTTGGCGAAGATTTATTTGTTGGGATAGGAATTGATGTTACTGAACACATCAGCATTGAAAACCAATACAAAGATTTGGTTGAAACAGCTACCGATTTAATTTTTGAAACCGATGACGATGGGAAATTTACCTTTATCAATTCATTTTCCTGCACCTTATTAGAATATGACTTACACGAATTAATGGAGATGGATTTTGGTGATTTAATCCGAGAAGATTACCGCGAACAACTGGTTCATTACTACTCCGAAGAGCTGAAAGAAACAGGTATTACCCGGCTTTTAGAATTTCCCATACTAAAAAAATCAGGAGAAGAGGTCTGGATTTCTCAGAAAGTAACCGTTAAACGAAATGATTTAGGTGAAATTACCGGGTATTCCGGAATTGCAAGAGATATTACGTTAATCAGAAACCTGGAAATTGAAAAAAACCAACGACAGGATAAAATTAAAAAATACAACAGTGCTTTAACTAAATTATCGACCACCAGTTTTGCTGACTTTGACAGTATTATTCCCATTCTAAAAGTAATTTTTGAAAATGTTGCCAAAGCATCCGGAATTCAACGGATTGGTTTTTGGAATTATTTTCCGGACAGGATTGAGAGTGTTAATTTATTTGAACTTAAGACATTCAAACATACCAACCACTCGGTCATCAAAAAGAACGATTTTCCAATTTACTTTGAATCCATTGAAAAAGAACAGATAATCATTGCTTCTGATGTTAACCGCCAGAAAGAAACCTCAGAGTTCATCGGCAATTACTTTAAAGATAACAATATAAAATCACTATTAGATTACCCTGTTTTTATTGATGGAAAATTGTATGGAATTATCTGTTTTGAAGCTACCGATCAACACCGGTACTGGGATAATGAGGACATCAATTTTACCCGGTCGGTTTCAGAAATCATTTCCTTGGCCATTGAAACATTAAAACGAAAATCAATCGAAGAAAACCTGAAATACAAAAGTGATATTTTAACGGCAATTACTAAAATTTCTGAAAAAATTCTTTCTAATAATGATATTCATGTAATTTTTAACGATATTCTGAAAACACTGGGACTCACAGTAAAAGCAGACAGGGTTTATTATTTTGAAACAAATGAAGAAACAAGGCTGATCTCTCAACGCTATGAATGGGTAAATAAGGATATTGAACCCCAGATTAACAATCCGGCGTGGCAGAATGTTCCGTATGAACTGTTTTTAGATATTGTCATTCCCTTAAAATCAAATAAAATATACAACAAATTAGTCCGAAATATTTTTGAAAGCGATTACAAGGAACTTTTAAAATCACAGCATATTCTGTCTGTTCTGATTTTTCCGGTCTTTGTAAAAAACAAATTAGTTGGTGCCTTAGGTTTTGACGACTGTAAACTAGAAAGAATCTGGACAGAAGATGAAATGAACATTCTTCAAACCTTAGTTAATAATATTTCTTCTTCGTTAGAAAGAAACATCAATGAAAATATTATTAACGATAGTGAAGAACGTTTCAGACTCTTAGCAGATAATATTCCCGGAACTATTTATCTCTCAAAATATGATTCTAAATTCACTAAAATTTACCTTAACGACGAAATTGAAAAACTGACCGGCTATTCAAAAGAAGCATTTTTAGCTAATGAAATTTTTATTTCAGATATTCTACATCCGGAAGATAGAGAAAGAGTTATCAATGATCAGAAATATGCCTTAGAAAACGGACAAAAAATTCACTTTATCTATCGGATTATACACAAAGAGGGGCATATTGTGTGGGTAGAAGAATTTGGCGATGTCATTATAAAAGACAATCAGATTGAATTCATTGAGGGGATTTTTATTGATATAACCGAAAGAAAATTACAAGAAGCTGTTATCAAAGAAAAAGAAATGGCGGTAGCTGCCAATAAGGCAAAATCAGAATTTTTAGCCAACATGAGCCATGAAATCCGTACACCACTCAACGGAATAATTGGTTTTACCGATTTATTGATGAACTCTGATTTAGAAAAAGCTCAGGCAAAATACATGAAGACCGTTAACCAATCGGCCAAGTCGCTGATGGGCGTAATTAATGATATTTTGGATTTTTCTAAAATTGAATCCGGTAATTTGGAATTAACCATCGAAGAAACCAAAATTGCGGATCTCGCTTCTGAAGTAATTGACACCATTAAATTTGAAGCAATTCAGAAAAAACTAGACATTGATCTGCATATCAATTCTGATGTTCCGGTAACCGTTTGGATCGATCCGATACGGCTTAAGCAAATCTTGATCAACCTGTTGGGAAATGCCGTTAAATTTACATCCAAAGGAAAGGTAAAATTAAAAATAGCCGTGATTGATAAAATTGAAACACATCAAACCCGATTACGTTTTTCGGTAATTGACACCGGAATCGGGGTCAGAAGAGAAAATCAATCCAAAATATTTGAAGCCTTTTCACAGGAAGACAGTTCCACAACCAGACAATACGGCGGAACTGGATTAGGATTAAGCATATCAAACAAATTATTAGGTTTGATGAACAGTAAATTAGAATTAGAAAGCATTCCCGAAAAAGGAAGTACATTCTATTTTGATATCGATTTACAGACTTCCAGCAAAGAATCGGTGGAGTTCCCTAAGAACATTGTTGTTAATGAAGAATTTGTATATGAAAATCCAATAGAAGCCACGGTTTTAATTGTAGAAGACAATAACATCAATTCATTATTAGCCAAAACATTGTTGAAAAAAATTCTTCCGAACTCCAAAATAATAACCGTTTCAAATGGTTTGGAAGCGTTGGAAAAAGTACATGAAACCAGTATTGACATTATATTCATGGATATTCAAATGCCTGTAATGAACGGTTATGAGGCTACAGCAGAAATTAGAAAATTAGAAACCGGGAAAAACCTGCCCATTATTGCTTTAACAGCCGGAACAGTTGTAGGCGAAAAAGAAAAATGCCTTGAAATCGGGATGAACGATTATATCTCTAAACCCATCATCAAAGGCAGTTTAGAAGAAATTGTTTCAAAGTGGTTAAAAAGGTAAAATAATTTTATACTTTTATGTTACTATAAACCAATAAATCAGTTTTAATATGAAATGGGAAGGCAGAAGACAGAGTAAAAATGTTGAAGACCGGAGAGGGATGGGTACTACCGGAAAAGTGGTAGCCGGCGGTGGATTGATCGGGATCATATTACTGCTCATCAATCTTTTTGGCGGCGAAGGGGCAAAAAATATTGCTCCGATATTAGAACAACTCCAACAGCAACAACCAACAGAAGCCCCTGCCCAACCACTGAGTCAAGAAGATGAAAAAATGGGCAGATTTGTTGCTACCGTTCTGGCAGATACCGAAGATGTCTGGCATAAAATATTCAACGAAAACGGAATGACTTACAAAGAACCGGGGATGGTTTTATTCCGCAGCTCAGTACAATCGGCGTGTGGCGGGGCAACATCTGCCTCCGGACCTTTTTACTGCCCGGCTGATCAAAAAATTTACATGGATTTAGATTTCTTTGACGAACTGCAAACCCGCTTTGGAGCACAAGGCGGCGATTATGCCATTGCCTATGTCATTGCTCACGAAGTGGGACATCATGTGCAAACCCTGTTGGGTACTTCCGGAAAAGTGAGGCAATTACAGCAAAAAATGAGTAAAACAGAAGGGAATAAACTCTCGGTTTCATTAGAGTTACAAGCTGATTTTTACGCCGGACTTTGGACACACTACAACAGTAAATACCTGGAAGAAGGTGATATTGAAGAAGCCCTGAGTGCCGCTCATGCCGTGGGTGACGATGCCATTCAAAAGAAAATGCAGGGGCATGTGGTACCCGATTCCTTTACACACGGAACATCCGAACAACGTGTAAAATGGTTTGGCAGAGGATTTAAAACCGGCGACATCAAACAAGGCGATACTTTTGCTGAATTGAATTAAATTCAATTTTCCCGCTTTTTATTGTTCTTTTAAAAAATTAAATACCCCTTTTTTAAAACATTCGTAATTCGTTTTCAAAAAGGGATTTTTTATGAAATGTTCATTCCGTTTTGAAAACCACTTTTTTACTTTTGTTTTTTAAAATTCACAAAATGAACGTTGGCATCGATAGCATTTCCTTTGATATTCCCAAACTATATTTACCCATTTCAACCCTTGCAGACAAGCGAAACATCGAAGCGGACAAGCTCATAAAAGGGCTTGGCTTGCATAAAATGAGTTTTCCGGACAAACACCAGGATGTGGTAACCTTTGCTGCCAATGCCGCTTTAAAGCTGATGGAACAGGAAAATACCAACCCTGCGGAAATTTCACGGATTTATGTGGGTTCAGAAAGTGGTGTGGACAGTTCAAAACCGGTTGCTTCGTATGTTTTATCTTTATTGGAAAGCAAACTTGGCGAAAGTTCATTCCGACATTGTGATGCTGTTGATTTAACCTTTGCCTGTATCGGCGGAGTAGATGCCCTGCAAAATTGTCTGGATTACATACGGCTGAACCCATCCAAAAAAGCAATTGTCATTGCTTCGGACAATGCCAAATATGATCTGGAGTCCAGTGGCGAATATACCCAAGGAGCCGGTGCTATAGCAATGCTTGTAAGCTCAAATCCCAGAATACTGAGCTTTTCAAAAGAAGTTGGTGTTTCAACCGAAGGTGTCTTTGATTTTTTTAAACCCAGAAGAACATTTTCAAAAAATGAAATAACGAATGTTGCCGGAAATGACGAATGGTTCGGTGTGTTAGAAAATGAAGTTTCCATTTATAAAGAACAACCCGTCTTTGACGGACAGTATTCTAACCAGTGTTATATCAACCGGATTACTGACGCCTACAAACAGTATAAAAACGAGAGCCGGCAAACCGGAAAAGTATATGAAAACTGGGCCTCTGTTTTGATGCACCTGCCCTACTGTTTTCAGGGAAGAAGAACATTTATTGAAATTTTTGCCTACGAAAACCCGGAATTATTGGCTGATCAAATCGGTGAAACCGAAAAAGACAAACTAAAAGCCCTGACCAAAAGTCCGGAGTATTTGGCCCTCATTACTGAAAAAATTTATCCTTCGGAAATCGCTTCCGGTCAGGTCGGCAATATTTACACCGGCTCTGTTTTTCTTGGTTTACTTTCCACTTTATACTATCATGCTAAGCAAAATACAGCTTTAGAAAATAAAAAAGTCGGATTCATTGCCTACGGCAGCGGTTCCAAATCAAAAGTTTTTGAAGCCACCGTTTGTGAAAATTGGAAATCAGTCATTAATCAAATCAATCTCTTTGAAACCTTAGAAAATAATCATCCTATTGATTTTGAAACCTACGAAAAACTGCATAAAAAAGAATTAGCACAATCTGTTATTCAACCCAAAAACGAGTTTGTGTTAACTTCCATCGAAAAAGAAAATCCGGTGATGGTGGGTGCGAGGTATTATGAGTTCGTGGAATAAACGCTATCCCAACCAACCCTCTCGATCCAGACTCCTATACTGAATTGCTTCTGCAATATGATCCGATTTAATCTCTTCTGAAGCTTCTAAATCGGCTATGGTTCGGGCAACTTTTAATATCCGGTCATACGCTCTTGCAGATAAATTCAATCGTTCCATAGCCGTTTTGAGTAAGCTCAACGAAGCTTCATCCAGCACGCAATAGGTCCGGATATGCCGGCTTGTCATTTGAGCATTATAATGAAGGTTGTCAAAAGGTTCAAACCGTTGTGACTGAATCCGTCTGGCACGGGTCACCCGTTTTCTGATCTCGGCACTGCTTTCAGCTTTACGGGTTTCGGTTAATTTTTCAAACGGAACGGGATTCACTTCAATATGAATATCAATCCTATCCAAAAGCGGTCCGGAAATTTTGCTCAGATACCGCTGCATTTCAGCCGGTGAAGTACTCACCGGAGCATCCGGATCATTAAAATACCCCCCGGGACTCGGGTTCATACTCGCTACCAGCATGAAAGAGGACGGATAAGTAATGGTAAACTTTGCCCTTGAAATCGTTACTTCCCTGTCTTCCAACGGTTGCCGCATGACTTCGAGTACTTCCCGTTTGAATTCAGGTAATTCATCCAAAAACAAAACCCCGTTGTGGGCCAATGAAATTTCACCCGGCTGCGGATAACTTCCTCCGCCAACTAAAGAAACACTTGAAGCCGTGTGATGTGGACTCCTAAACGGTCGCTGACTCATTAATCCGGCATCTTTGATTTTTCCCGCAACGGAATGAATTTTGGTCGTTTCCAGTGCTTCTTTCATCGTCATCGGCGGTAAAATACCGGGCATCCGTTTGGCCAGCATGGTTTTTCCGGAGCCCGGTGGTCCGATTAAAATAATGTTGTGTCCGCCCGCTGCCGCTATTTCCATACAACGTTTAATTCCCTCCTGCCCTTTGACATCCGAAAAATCAAATTCCGGAAAATCTAAGGTTTTTGAAAACTCCGTTTGCGTATCAATGACAGTGGGTTGCAGATCGCCTCTTCCTTCAAAAAAGTCAATCACCTGCAGCACATTTTCCACACCATACACCTCCAGACCTTCTACTATGGCCGCTTCTCTCACATTTTGAACAGGAAGAATAAATCCTTTATAGCCTTCTTCTTTGGCTTTGATGGCAATAGACAGAGCTCCTTTAATAGGTTGCAGCCCCCCATCGAGCGAAAGTTCGCCCATGATGATATAGTTGTCTAATTCATCCGCCTGAATCTGTCCGGTAGCCACTAAAATACCAACCGCAATCGTAAGGTCATAAGCAGAGCCTTCTTTGCGCATATCGGCCGGAGCCATATTGATCGTGATTTTTTTAACGGGTAAAGAATAGTGGTTGTTTTTAAGAGCGGCAGCAATGCGGTAACTACTTTCTTTGATGGCATTGTCGGGTAATCCGACCAAGTGGTAGCCCACTCCTTTGTCGATGTTGACTTCTACGGTAATGGTGGTGGCTTCTACACCGAAAACGGCACTTCCAAATACTTTAACTAACATGGCATATAAATTTTATATGACAAATATCACCAATTCATGAGTAAAAATGAAGTAATTTTGAATAAATTATTTAGCAGAAATGAAATTTTTAAGAATTTCGCTCCGTTTTTTTCTTTTGATTTTAGTTTCAGAATCGTTGGCTCAAAACAAAATCACTGAAAAGCAACAACTATGGTTAGGCTACATTACGGAATCAAAGTTGTCATCCTCTTTTTCCTGGTGGAATGATGCTCACTGGGTTCCGGAAAGTTTTTTTATCCTTAGAACCGGGTTGACCTATCACGTTGGCGAAAAGTATAAAATGACCTCTACGTTGGGGTATGCCCATACCCGGATTTATCCTCCGGAAGGTAATTCAACTTTCAGACCGGAACACAGACCTTGGGGACAAACCACGTTGAGCCACCCAATCAATTCATTTCGCTTTTTTCACCGTTTTAGATACGAAGCACGTTTTAGAGGAGTGATTACAGATGACCATCTTCAAAACGAATTTAACTTTAATTATCGTTTTCGGTACTTACTTCAGGCACGTTATTATTTTAAAAATCAGGGAAAAGGAAAATACTATCTGATGGCTTCCGATGAAATTCTGTTTAATGCGGGTCATGAAATTAAAAATGATTTCCGAATGGATCAGAACAGAATCTCTTTAGGCGTTGGTTATCAACGAAAGAATATGACTTTTCAGGTTGCCTATATGAATCAGCTCATTGAATCAAACACCGATTATACCTTTAAAATGAATCATAATTTACAGATTCTTGTTTTTCACAATTTCGATTTAAGAAAAAAATCAGCATCCGAATAAACCGTTCAAAACCAAAATCTGTGTTTTTTCGTATATTTTTTACCCAATAGAAAAAACACAAAATATGAATCAACAAACCCCTTTTACAGATGAAAATTTAAGGTTAGCCGCCTTGCAAAGTTATTCTATTCTTGACACACAACCGGAAAAAGATTTTGATGATATTGCTGAGCTGGCATCACAAATCTGTCAGGTTCCTATCTCATCGATTGCATTAATGGACAAAGACAGACAATGGTATAAATCTAAAATTGGTTTTGATGAAACTGAAATTCCAAGAGACATGTCGTTTTGTACTTATATGATAGACAACAATTTAAAATCCATTGAAGTGCAAAACATGAGTTTAGATTCCTATTACGCAAAAAATCCTTTTGTCTATGGAGAACCAAAAATTGCTTTTTATGCAGGAGTTTTATTAATAGATCCGGACGGTTATGCTTTAGGTAGTCTGTGTGTATATGATTTAGAACCCAAAAAACTGACCGATTTTCAATTAAATGCATTAAAAAAACTGGCCAGACAAGTAATTCAGTTATTGGAACTTCGAAAAAAAAATACACAATTGGAAGAAAACAATGCTAATTTAGTTTTAAAATATAATGAGTTGGAACAATTTGCCAGAGTGGTTTCACACGATATTAAATCACCGTTAAACAATATTATTTCGCTCACTAATTTGTTTCAGGAGGAATATGGTAACAGAGTCGATCAGGCCGGAAATGAATATTTAGAATACATTTCAAAATCATCTTTAGAATTAAAAAACTTTGTGGATGCTATTTTGGTATATTATAAAAGTGATACCATCAACACAACGGAAAAAGAAAAAATTGATTGGAATAGTCTATTCAAAAAAATAATTGCCATACTTGACGCTAAAAATGAATATGAAATTATTTTTCCTACCTATAATGCTGTTGAATTGTATTCCAACAAAATGGCAATGGAACAAATTGTTTCCAATTTAATTAGTAACAGTATTAAATACAATGATAAAGAAAAAGTGAAAATTGAAATTGAGTTGACCGAATTACCATCCGAAATATTGCTTTCAATCAAAGACAATGGAATCGGAATTGCCAAAGCCGATTTTGAAAAAGTCTTTTCTTTTTTTACCACTTTGAGAAAAAAAGACCGTTTTGATAATATGGGAACCGGAATCGGACTTTCAACGGTTCAAAAAATGGTTCATAAATTAAACGGAAGAATTGAATTAGAATCAGAAATCGGAAAAGGTTCAACCTTTAAGTTATATTTTAAAAAATAAGTTCTTGAGTTAGTTTAAGTTAGTTTAAAAGCCTTCTGCAATCTCCCGCAAAAGGCTTTTATTTTTTATTTTGTACCTTTGTCATCATCAAATTGATTTGTTTGGATTAACTTATTGATCATTATTTCATTCTACTAATCCAAATTTTTGATTTCCAACGAAGGAAATCTTCTTAAAATCAAGTAACAGTTTAACTGTTCATCTGCCATGGGAAAATCCCAGTCACGGCATAAATAATCAAATTTAACAAAAAGAGAAAAAGCTTGATGGCTTTGCTGTTTTTTATAAAAATGAATTATGGAATTTACAATTATTACCGCTCAAACCGGCCCCCATCTAATCTATTCTCCAACCGTTATTGCTGAATTTTTGTTCACACACCTGGAACAATACGGCGATAAAACGGAAGACATTTTACAATGTATCGGTTATGTAATGAATCCGTCAAAAGGCGGAACGATTCTCGTTGGCATTGATCAAAATAAGATTGTCGGTGTAGTTATTCTGAATAATACCGGCATGAAAGACTACATCCCGGAGAATATTTTGGTTTACATTGCCGTTGATCATTCGCAACGCGGAAAAGGTTATGGCAAACAATTAATGCAAAAAGCAATTGATTCAACTATAGGTTCAATTGCACTTCATGTTGAACCTGATAATCCGGCTTTACATTTGTATGAAAAATTGGGTTTCACCAACAAGTATTTAGAAATGAGGCTAACCAGATAATCGCTATGGAAAATTTAAATAATCGGTTGGAATCGCTTATACGTTTTCGAAAAGAGCTCCATAAAAACCCCGAACTATCCGGTAAAGAAACAGAAACCGCCAAAAGGATTATTTCATTTTTGGAACAATATCCACCGGATGAAATTCAACCCCATATAGGTGGAACCGGAATTATTGCTGTTTATAAAGGTGCTGAAAAAGGAAAAACCATTCTGTTCCGGTGCGAGCTGGATGCTTTACCCATCAAAGAAACAAATTCATTTGAACATCAATCTGTTCAAAATAATGTTTCACACAAATGTGGTCATGATGGCCATATAGCTATTTTATGTGGACTCGCCAGCGAATTACATTACCAACGACCTGAAAAGGGAAGCGTGATTTTAGTGTTTCAACCTGCCGAAGAGAATGGTTCCGGTGCAGAAAAAGTGGTTAACGACAGCTGTTTTAAAAGCTATAACCCTGATTATGTCTTTGCCCTGCATAACCTGCCCGGGTTTACAAAAAATCAAATCATAGTAAAAAACGGTACTTTTTCTTGTGCTGTCAAAAGTATGCTTATCCGGTTAAAAGGAAAAATTGCTCATGCTGCCGAACCTGAAAACGGTATTAATCCGGCTTTGGCTGTTGCAGCAATTATTCAGCAACTTGATACGAAAAATCAGGTTGACAAATCAAAGCCTGACTTCACGGTAATCACACCTGTTTACAGCTCATTAGGTAAAAAAGCATATGGGGTTTCGGCCGGGGAGGCCGAAATTCATTTCACCATTCGCTGCCAGACCAATCATGAAATGGAAAAGCTTTCAAAAGAATTGGAAAACCTCACAAAAGAAATTGCAAAAAGCCATCAGTTGGAAGTTAAAATTAAATGGACAGAATCGTTCCAAGCCAATGAAAATAATGCTGGTGCGAACCGTTTCATCAAAAACGCCTCAAAAATTTTAGGATTAGATGTGGTTGAAAAAGAAATACCTTTTAGCTGGGGGGAAGATTTTGGGTTATTTACACAGCTTTATACGGGTTCTATGTTCGGACTCGGAGCAGGGCTGGAAACGCCGGCTTTGCATCACTCAGATTATGATTTTCCGGATGAAATTATCTCAACCGGCGTAAAATTATTTCACCAAATCAGTAAAGAAATCAATGATGCACACTAATTCGGTAATTGAACTTAATTCAGATTCATATCAAAACAACTTGTTTTTTCTGAAGAAAATATATGGCAAAAACATCATTTTTTCCTCCGTTATCAAAGGAAATGCCTATGGTCATGGCATCGAAGAATTTGTAACAATGGCTCACAAAAGCGGTGTTTATCATTTTTCTGTTTTTGATGTTGCCGAAGCTCTATTGGTGCGAAAACAACTCCCCGAAAAAGTTACCATTCTGATTATGGGATTTGTTCCGGACGAATGGATGGAATGGGTCATTCTAAACAACATTGAGTTCTTTGTTTTTGAAAAAAAACGATTGGAATTAGCTCTTAAAATCAGTAAAAAAATAAACAAAAAAGCCATTATTCACCTTGAAGTTGAAACAGGAATGAATCGGACAGGGTTTGTTCTGAATGAATTAAACAGCTTAATTTCTTTATTAAAAAGAGAAGAAAATCATATTGAATTTAAAGGATTATGCACCCATTTTGCAGGGGCGGAAAGTATGTCTAATTACTTTAGAGTAAAACAACAAATTGAACGGTTTGAAAAAATATATGCTTATTTCTGTGTAAAAAACCTGATCCCAAAAATCAAACACGCTGCCTGTTCAGCTGCATCCATCCTGTTTCCGGAAACCAGAATGGATATGGTTCGCATCGGCATCATGCAATACGGATTATGGCCAAGTCCGGAAGTTTTTGCCGCTTACATTTCATCTAAAAAGAAAAAAACTGATCCGCTAAAAAGAGTGATTACATGGAAAAGTCAGGTGATGAATATCAAAAAAATTAATGCTCACGAGTTCATCGGTTACGGAACGAGCTTCATGGCAAAAGAACAAATGAAAGTTGCCGCCGTTCCTGTTGGTTATGCCCATGGTTACAGCCGTTCGCTAAGTAATAAAGGCCGTGTTATCATCAACCGGCACCAGTGTATGGTAGTTGGAACGGTAAATATGAATATGATGCTTGTTGATGTTTCTGATATCCCCTCCGTACGGATCGGAGAGGAAGTAATTATCATCGGAAGTCAGGAAAAAATGGATGTTTCTGTGGCTTCGTTCAGCGAAAACAGTAATCAGTTGAATTACGAATTACTGACAAGGATTTCAAAATCAATTCCCCGAAAAATTTTAACCTAATGGCATTTATCAAATTATACCGATCAAAACTTCAAAAAAATTACAGCTTTCTGGATGACTTGTTCAAATCGAGAAATATCGAATGGGGTGTTGTTTCCAAATTATTGTGCGGAAACGAAATCTATTTGAAAGAGTTAATTGCTCTGGGCACAACGGAAATTCATGATTCCAGGATCAGTAATTTAAAAAAAATCAAAAAACTCAATCCTAACATCCAGACCGTTTACATCAAACCTCCGGCCAAATTGAGTATCAAACGAATTGTTGAATTTGCCGATGTGAGCTTTAATACGGAAATTTTTACCATCAGACTTCTTTCAGCAGAAGCAGTCAGGCAAAATAAGACACATAAAATCATCATCATGATCGAAATGGGTGACTTGCGTGAAGGTGTGATGGGCGAAGAACTTGTCCGCTTTTACGGCGACGTTTTACAACTGCCGAATATCGAAGTCTGCGGAATAGGAACCAATTTAAACTGCCTCAATGGTGTCATGCCTACACAGGACAAATTGATCCAATTGAGTTTGTATAAACAACTGATTGAAGCCAAATTCAACGCTTCGATTCCCTGGGTTTCAGGCGGTACTTCCGTAGCTGTACCGTTAATTTTAAAAAACGCCAGACCTATGGCTGTCAATCATTTCAGGATTGGCGAAGCCTTGTTTTTCGGGAAAGATTTATTTACCGGAGAAACCATTGAAAAAATGCATCACGATGTTTTTAAACTATATGCCGAGATCATCGAAATCACGCAAAAACCCAATGTTCCCGATGGGGAATTAGGTGAAAATGTTGCCGGAAAATCTTTTTCCATTCAAAATGTTGATGACTTGGGCAGTACCTCCCTCCGGGCCATTTTAGACATCGGTTTATTGGATATGCAACCGCAATATTTAGAAGTTGAAGATGAAAAGATTACTATTGTAGATGCCAGTTCGGATATGCTCGTGATTGATATTACGAATTCTGTAAATAAATACCATGTGGGTGATTTGATTTCATTTACATTAAAGTATATGGGAGCTCTGCATTTGCTGAACTCTGATTACATCGAAAAACGGGTGGAATAAAAAAGGAGCCTTCTACAGTAGTCATGGTCGGAAGATTTTTTCTTCCGACTTTTTTTGTTTTGATAGTAACTAAAATCAATTATTATTCATAATAAGTTGTTTTTTTGTTTG
>QFCS01000997.1_pt1 | contig 69491 bp, 56 predicted proteins | sample 3576561 | NCBI WGS metagenome assembly QFCS01 | reverse complement strand
GCTCGTTTTAAACAATATTAGATGCAAACTTATAAGTAGAGTTTTTGCTGTTGTAAACAGAGAAACACCGTATATAAATACCTATAAATTTGCATCATAAATTTAACAAATTATATTTGTTTTTTGTCATAGAATGCGGAGTCTGGAGTGATTTCATTGTATAAAGATAGGGTACTGTGGACAGTTTTAATAAAAAAGCAGCCATTTACATTCGTAAATAGCTGCTTTTTATTTTTTATTTTCAATTCGTTACGACCCGCACATCTCACAATCTTCAGGACCTGCATTCCGGGCTCTTTCCAACATGGCTTTATATTCTTCCTGCGTCATTTCTACCGGTTCATTGAGCACGACAATGGATTCTAATTTTTGAACGACCGGTTGCTCTTTTACTTCAATAGGTTCTGCCTTTTTATCATTGTTTAAGGTAAACTTAATCGCATCAACGGCTGCCTTGGTGCGCAAATAGTACATTCCTGTTTTTAAGCCTGACTGCCAGGCATAAAAATGCATAGAGGTTAATTTAGCGTAGGTAGCTCCTTCCATGAACAGGTTCAATGATTGTGACTGATCGATAAAATACCCTCGCTGGCGTGACATGTCAATGATATCTTTCATACTCATTTCCCAAACGGTTTTATACAGATCTTTGATCTCCTGCGGAATGGCATCGATATTTTGTACGGAACCATTGTGCCGCATGATTTCCTGCTTCAGCGACTCATTCCACAAACCTAATTTTACCAAGTCCTCTAAAAGATGTTTGTTGACCACAATAAACTCTCCTGAAAGCACTCTACGGGTATAGATGTTTGAGGTATAAGGTTCAAAAGCTTCATTGTTTCCTAAAATCTGCGAAGTAGATGCCGTGGGCATCGGAGCCACTAAAAGTGAATTTCTGACACCGTGTTCAACTACCTCTTTTCGCAAACTTTCCCAATCCCATCTTCCGGATAAATCACTGTCTTTTAAGCCCCAAAGATTATATTGAAACTCTCCCTGCGAGATCGGTGATCCTTTAAAAGACGAATAAGCTCCCTCTTCTTTTGCCATCTCCATGGAAGCAGTAACTGCTGCAAAGTATAACGTTTCAAAAATCTCCTGATTCAACTGTTTTGCCTCATCACTGGTAAATGGTAAACGAAGTAGGATAAAAGCATCTGCCAAACCTTGCACACCAAGACCAATCGGGCGGTGACGCATGTTTGAATTTTCTGCTTCCGGAACCGGGTAATAATTTCTGTCGATTACGCGGTTCAGGTTTCGGGTTACCCGTTTTGTTACGTCGTATAGTTTTTGGTGATCGAATTCACCATTTTCTACAAACATAGGTAACGAAATGGATGCTAAATTACATACCGCTACTTCATCCGGAGCCGTGTATTCCAAAATCTCCGTACACAAATTGGACGAACGGATGGTTCCTAAATTCTTTTGATTGGATTTTCTGTTGGCGGCATCTTTATACAACATATACGGTGTTCCGGTTTCAATCTGCGATTCCAGAATCTTTTCCCAAAGTTCTCGGGCACGGACTGTTTTTCTTCCTTTCCCTGCTGCTTCATATTTATGATACAACGCTTCGAACTCATCCCCATACACATCACAAAGACCCGGACATTCATTCGGACACATTAACGTCCAGGTAGAGTCTTCCTGAACGCGTTTCATGAATAAGTCAGACGTCCACATAGCAAAAAACAGGTCTCTGGCACGCATTTCTTCCTTACCATGATTCTTTTTTAAATCCAAAAACTCAAAGATATCGGCATGCCATGTTTCTAAATAAATGGCAAAACTTCCTTTTCTTTTGCCGCCTCCCTGATCTACATAACGGGCGGTATCATTGAATACTCTGAGCATTGGCACGATTCCGTTCGATGTTCCGTTTGTTCCTCTGATATAAGAGCCGGTTGCACGGACATTGTGAATAGAAAGCCCTATTCCACCCGCAGACTGCGAAATTTTGGCTGTTTGTTTTAAGGTATCATAAATTCCGTCGATACTGTCATCTTTCATGGTCAACAGGAAACACGAAGACATCTGTGGCTTGGGTGTTCCGGCATTGAACAGTGTCGGAGTGGCATGAGTAAAAAACTTTTTAGACATCAACTCATAGGTCTCTTTAACCGATTCAATATCGTCTAAATGGATTCCCACAGAAACCCGCATCAGCATATGTTGCGGACGCTCCACAATCTTCCCGTTTATCTTTAGTAAATACGAACGCTCTAAGGTTTTAAACCCAAAGTAATCATAATTAAAGTCTCTGTTATAAATAATCATGGAATCCAGCACAGCGGCATTGGCTTTGATTACTTCAAACACCTCCTCTGAAATCAATGGCGATTTCTGACCGGTACGCGGATTAACGTACTCATACATATCGGTCATCGTTTCTGAAAATGATTTCTTGGTATTTTTATGCAAATTGGAAACTGCAATCCGGGCAGCCAACTGGGCATAATCCGGGTGTGTTACCGTCATGGAAGCAGCTGTTTCTGCTGCCAGATTATCTAATTCTGATGTAGTGACACCGTCATACAATCCTTCAATTACACGCATGGCCACTTTTACAGCATCGACCAAATCGTTCAAACCATAGCATAGTTTTTTAATTCTATCTGTGATTTTGTCAAACATTACCGGTTCCTTATGACCGTCTCTTTTTACTACATACATACGCTTTTCTTTTTTTTAAAACAAAAAATCCCTTTTTTGTTTTTGGTTATTTGTAATTTGGCTTTTGGGAAGCTAATCCCGTTTAACCCTGACAGGGTTAAGATTTAAAAATCCGCATCGAAACTGATTTTTTGAGCATCCGAATCGGTATTCATCACGCCCGCTTTCTGGTATTCTGCTACGCGTTTTTCAAAGAAATTAGTTTTTCCCTGTAGCGAAATCATATCCATAAAATCAAATGGATTCGTAGAATTGTACACTCTTTCGCAGCCCAATTCAACCAAAAGTCTGTCGGCCACAAACTCCAAGTACTGTGTCATCAAACCTGCATTCATCCCGATCAGACTCACCGGCAGTGATTCTGTGATAAATTCTCTTTCAATGGTTAAGGCATCGGTAATGATTTCAGTGATACGGGCTTTAGAAACCTTGTTTACCAAGTGGTGGTTATGCAGATGTACCGCAAAATCACAATGTACCCCTTCATCACGCGAAATCAATTCATTAGAAAAAGTCAGTCCCGGCATCAAACCGCGTTTTTTCAACCAGAAAATCGAACAGAATGCCCCGGAGAAAAAGATTCCTTCTACAGCCGCAAACGCAATCAAACGTTCGGCAAACGAATCGGAACCAATCCATTTCAAAGCCCAATTGGCTTTCTTTTGAATCGCCGGAAACACCTCAATGGCGTGAAACAACTGGTCTTTTTCTTTTTCGTCTTTTACATAGGTATCAATCAGCAACGAATACGTTTCACTGTGAATGTTCTCCATCATAATCTGAAACCCGTAGAAAAACTTTGCCTCCGGGTATTGTACTTCGTTGACAAAATTTTCAGCTAAATTTTCGTTGACAATACCATCAGAAGCCGCAAAAAAAGCCAGAATGTGCTTGATAAAATACTTTTCATCATCATTCAGTTTGTTGTTCCAATCCGACAAGTCCTGATGTAAATCGATTTCTTCAGCCGTCCAAAAACTGGCCTCCATTTTTTTGTACCATTCCCAAATGTCGTGATGTTTGATAGGAAAAATTACAAACCTGTCTTTATTTTCTTGCAAAATTGGTTCTACTGCTGCCATCTTTTCTGTGTTAAGTTATTTTTGAGGATTATTAATAGGTCATTGAGAGTTACAAAGATTGCAATTCAAATTGGTAAATGAAAGTCAAACTTATTCACAATCGACGATAGTTTTTAACAACAGTTAATGTTTTTCTTACTTTTAAATCGAAACAACAAAATACTGACAGTCAACACATTAAAGACATGTTTATTGGCAATGAGAAGGGAAAATAGCTTTTTTTAAGGAATAATTAGCAAGGAAAATAGTCAAAAAATTACTTCTCTTTTTGATATTCTTCGCCAACTTTTTCGAGTTCCTGATACCATTCTTTGCCAAATTTTCGAATCAACGCTTCTTTGACAAATTTATACACCGGTACTTCCAATTCTTTTCCTAAAGAACAAGCCGGGCTGCAAATATCCCAACGATGATAATTTACGGCTGCAAAATCAGAAAAATCTTTTACTCTGATGGGGTATAAATGACAGGAAACCGGTTTTTTCCAGGAAACAACACCCTGGTTATAAGCCTGTTCAATACCACAAAGAGCGGTTTTCCCGTCAAAAATAACATATGCACAGTCTTTTCCGTCAATCAAAGGTGTTTCTAAATCCCCGTCTTCTCCTTTTATCCAGGCTCCCTGATTTTCAATAGCCTCAACACCTTCTTTCCGAAGAAAAGGTTTTACCTTCGGGTAAATTTCCTCTAAAATTTTCGTTTCTTCATCGGTTAACGGAGCACCGGCATCGCCATCTACACAACATGCTCCGTGACAAGCTGTCAGATTGCAAACAAATTCTTTTTCAAGAATCTCCTCTGAAACAATGGTTTTTCCTAATTGAAACATACCTTTTGAAATGAAATGAGCAACAAAGGTACAAAGCTTTGTTGAGAACCGCTGAGCTAAATCACGAAAATAATTAACGCTATTTTAGGTAATCACAGCTTCAAAAAGGTTAATTTTGCCGCAAAACTAAATGACATGGAAATTGACTTAAGAGAAATTTTCACCGCAACAATGGTGCTCTTTGCCGTAATTGATATCGTGGGCAGTATTCCCATCATCATTGATTTGAGACAAAAAGCCGGTCACATTCAATCTGAAAAAGCATCGATTGTAGCCGCCATTATTATGATAGCTTTTTTGTTTGTGGGAGAAACCATTTTAAAGTTAATCGGGATTGACATTAATTCATTTGCCGTAGCCGGTTCGTTTGTGCTCTTTTTCCTGGCTTTGGAAATGATTTTAGGCATCAAATTGTATCGCGACGAAGATACCGGTTCCACTTCCATTGTCCCCATTGCCTTTCCGCTGATTGCTGGTGCCGGAACCATGACAACCATACTTTCCATCCGGGCAGAGTTTCAAACCATTAATATCATCATTGCCATTGTGCTAAACATTATTTTGGTTTACGGCGTATTGAAATCGTCGGCCAGAATTGAACGTTTTCTCACCAAAAACGGACTCAGCGTGATTCGGAAAGTGTTTGGCGTTGTGTTACTTGCCATTGCTGTTAAATTATTTGCGGCTAATGTTAAAGGCCTTTTTGAATAGGCAGATTAGGCTTACCTTTGTATCATTATTTATTAGCAATGAAAATCTTCACTTACATTATTATTGCATTGGCTTTCGGGCTGATCATCTTCAATGTTACCCAATTGGATTTTAACAATCTCTTTGAGCAGGAAAGTATGATTGCCTTGATTGGGATTGTAGCCGCATTTTGTGCAATTATTATTCTTCTTATATTTAGAATGTCTAAATCCATTGAAGACAAACTAAAAGATCAATAACCTCATGTTAGACGTACTCATCATTGGCGGTGGCGTTTCTGGTGTTTCCTGTGCCTTGTTATTAGGCTCTGCTCACTCAAAAGCATTTGTTTCCGATAAAAAAATTGCTCTGATTTCGCATCAAAAAGCGTCTTCTTTGCAAGATGCTTTATTTAATAATGCGTATGGTATTGAACCCGGAAAATTGGGTCGTGACTTGTTGACCGAAAGTGTAGAGCACCTTTCAACCCTTTATCCGCACGTACAGCAAATCCCCGATGAAAAAGTGGTGAAAATTGAAGGTGAAAACGGTAATTTTTCGGTTACAACCAACAAAAATGTCTATCAAACCAAATTGGTTGTTATTGGCATTGGAGCCGGAAATCCTTTTACAATAGAAGGGTTAGAAAATTATGTTATTCCGCACCAAAAGGCAAACCCAGAAAAAAACCGCATTCAATTAAAAAACCATGATCATTTGGTCAAAGAAGGGATTTATGTTTGTGGCACTTTAGCCGGATGGCGAAGCCAGTTGCCTATTGCCGCCGGAAGCGGTGCTGCGGTGGCAACCGATATCCTGACGTTGTGGAATGGCGGTGTACATGTTCAGGTGCATGACAGCACCCGGGTAAAGTAGTTGACAACTCCCGAGCCGGCGGATTGTTTTCTGAAGAGAACCCGCAACGCAAAGTTGAAAACTACTTCTTCAACACTTCCTTAATCATCAAATCGTTTGTCAAGCGGATCTCAAAATAGCATTCTTCATCAAACAACTGTCGGGCAAATTCAGCCATAAGGTAGGTTTTCACCATCGACCTGTGACTGCCTAAATTTAATGAAACACCATTCGACAGTAAGTAATTTTCAAATTTTTCCACGTATTTATTGTCGGACTCAAATTTCTTTTTAAACAGATCAAACGCTAATCCTCCAAATTCTTTTCGGTTTTGGTCTAATTGTTCAAACACAAAGTAGCTTACAATTCCGGATTGCATAAGCATCTCTGTCGCTTCGTCGCCGTGCTTACCGTTTAACGGCACAAAAACATCAGGAATAATTCCACCCCCGCCATAAACGGTACGCCCTTTGAAGGTTTTAAATTTTAGACTGTCTGCCACTTTAATACTATCTTTTTCATATAATTCACCGCTATAAAAGCGTTTCTCAAATTCATTAAAGTATTCTTCATTTCCTTTCACATACGGTTTTTGAATGGATCGTCCGGATGGTGTGTAATACCTTGCCACGGTTAACCTGACCGCAGAACCATCACCCAACGGCATTTCGCGTTGCACTAATCCTTTTCCGAAAGAGCGTCTTCCGATAATCAACCCTCTGTCGTTATCCTGAATGGCTCCCGCTAAAATCTCAGAGGCTGAAGCCGAATTCTCATTGATCAAAACAATTACCTTCCCGTTTTCAAAAAGACCTCCGGCAGTTGCTTTGGTTTTATCTATTCGTCCTTTTTTATTTTTGGTAGAAACAACGGGAGCATCCTTCACTAAAAAATCATCTGCAATTTTAACTGCCTGATCCAAATAGCCTCCTCCGTTGTCACGCACATCCAGCACAATGGTCTTGGCTCCTTTGCCTTTCAGTTTTAGAAGTCCCTCTTTGAATTCCTTATAGGTTGATTCGGCAAATCGGTTGATTTTAATATAGCCAGTGACAGGATTAATCATTAACGCAACATCTACGCTTCTTATCGGAATAACATCTCTTTTTAATCTGACCTTAAGCTGCTTGTTTTCGCTTTTTCTGAATAGCGTCAAAGTGACCTCTGAACCAACTTCACCTTTTAGCTTAGGGAAAAGAGAATCATTCGGTAGTTTTCTTCCGAATAGCTTGTGTTTATCAGCGTATAAAATCCTATCGCCGGACTTGACTCCTGCTTTTTCGGAAGGTCCTCCCTGTAACGGTTTTATAACGGCAACAGAGTCTTTATACATGTAAAAATTCACGCCGATTCCCACAAAATCGCCCCGCATAGACTCTGAAACTTCTTCAAATTCGTTTTTTGAAATATAAACCGAATGCGGATCCAGCTTTTCCAGAATGCCATTAACCGTTAAATCAACAATACTGTCCGTATTAACCTGATCGACATAATCCCTTTCGATAAAATCAATCAGACGGTTGAGTTTACTCTTATGGCTGTTGGACGAATGAGATGTCTGCGGAGAAAAAGAATTTAACTCCCCTCCTACAATTACTCCCAATGCAATGGCAGAAAAGAGTATGATCGGCCAATATATTTTTTTTATTTTCACTTTACTTTCAGAGTTTAGTCCAATTCTGAAATCAATTCTACTTCTACCCCGGCTTTTTCCAGAAACTGAAGGCCACTGTTATCTTTATAACCCTCATGATAAACAACCCTTTTAATGCCGGATTGGTGAATGAGTTTGCTGCATTCTTTGCAAGGCGACAGAGTAATATATAACGTGGCTCCTTCGCAGGATTGTGTTGATCCGGCTACTTTTAAAATGGCATTGGCTTCGGCATGCAACACATACCATTTGGTTATTCCTTCCTCATCCTCGCAGCAGTTTTCAAATCCGGAAGGTGTTCCGTTGTACCCATCAGAAATAATCATACGGTCTTTCACAATAATGGCCCCCACCTGCTTGCGTTTGCAATAGGAAAGCCTGCTCCATTCTTTGGCAATGCGTAGATATGCCTTATCGTATTTATTTAATTTTTTTTTGTTCATTTAAATAGCGTTAGCTTGACCAGATATCGCTTTTAATGATCATGGGAAGCACCACACCAACCACAAAAGCAGACATGACCAAGGTCCAGTCCCGTTTTGAAAAACGAAAGAACGTTTGTACAATATAAGACAAAAGTAAAACAATTAATACTACAATAATCTGTGCCGCTTCGATTCCGAGAGCAAATTCTAACAAAGGAATGAGTTTATCGGTATTGTTGCCCGGCAAAATGGATTTAAAGTAATTGGAAAACCCAAGTCCGTGAATAATCCCGAAGAACAACGTTACAAAAGCCACAAACGTGATACTTTCTTTTTTTCCGGACTTTCCGGCTGTGAACAGATGGAATAATGCGGTAATTAAAATGGTAATCGGGATTAAAAACTCAACCAGACTGGCCTTGATGATAACGACTTCAAATACAGAAAGAATTAACGCCAACGTGTGCCCGAGTGTAAACAACGATACCAAAATCAGTACCCGTTGCCAGTCTTTGAATGCGTACGGAACCGATAAAGCGATGAGAAAAAGCACATGATCATAACCGTCTATATCGAGAACGTGTTTAAGACCAATGTTGAAATATAACCAAAATTCAGACATAGATTAATAGATTTAAAATTTAGGGAATTCAAACTTACGATTTATTTTGAAAACGGCGGAATTGAAACCTTTAAATTGATGTTAAAGAAAGGCTTTCTGTCAAAAGATTTTTTGAGGATTTCTTAAAAAAAATTGGAAATAAAATTATATTTGCACAACTATTTAAAACAAACTTATGTCAATTTCAGATTTATTTGATAGCGGATTTAAAAACAGAAACAAAGGCCACTTTTCAGCTATTGTGCGGGTAGCCTTAAGCGATGGCGATATTACTCCTGAAGAGAGAGAGTTTATTGACAAACTGGCCAAGAATCTGGAAATTTCAAAGGAAGAATATGATGAAATCATGGAAAATCCCATGAAATATCCCATTAACCCTCCTTATTTATACATTCACCGTTTGGAGCGTTTGTATGATTTGGCCCGAATGGTGTATACCGATCATGTATTGGGTCCGAAACAAAAAGAAATTCTAATCAAATTTGCGTTAGCGTTGGGATTTACACCCGGAAACGTGGTTTATATTGTGGACAAAGCCTTGTCGCTTTTGGTTCTCAATGTAGATTTGGATACGTTTTTGTTTGAAATGCAAAACATGAATAAATAATAAAAAAGCCCTGAAATTTCAGGGCTTTTGTTATGTTCTAATTTGCAAAAAAACTTCTCTTTATTTATAAATATTCTTTTGAAGATTAAAAACCTGTCGATTTCTTTATACTTTTAGAGATTCCGTTGTAAGTGATTAAAACAGAATCATTATTTATTTTCATCACTTTTACTCCTTGTTCAGACTGGCCAATCCTTAGCTTAAAAAGCTTATGGTTGAGTTTAACCAGTACTAATTGACTTTCTTGGTTTGTTGATTTAATATAGCCATAATATTCAATTTTCGGCAACTCAGTAGTGACTTCTTTCGTATCCGTTTTTTTTAAGTTTTTAATAGGTCTTTCATTTCTACTTGCATTTGTTTCATGTTGAACAATCGTTTTTCTTTTTGTTGTGTATGTATCTAAAAAAGGATCTCTCGCAATCGTCAAAAATTCAAATGTATCTTTTTGTTTTAACGGCAATGATTGCTCTGAATTTACTTGAGCAGATAATTGTTGTGTCTTTTGTGTATTTAAATATTGCCCTACATATTTATAAACCACAGTAACCCATAAAATAACAACCAGAAATAATAAAAAAATGTTTATCTTTTTTTTCATTTTTTAATTTATTGTAAACTTAAATATTGTACTTGGACTACTTAAATTGTTCGCAGCATCTTTTGCTATGACTCTCCAGAAATAATCTCCAGAATTACTAAAAGATTGTGAAAATGATGTATTTGTTACATCTGATGCCTGAATAGTCCCGGAAAAATTTTCATTATTTGAAAACTCAATTCTATAAGTAATTGGCGACTGCACTATCCCAGAATCTGCTGCAATCGACCAATTAAAATTGATTGGCTGATTAATGGTTTGTGTTGAATTATTTAAAGGCAGCTGATTAGACGGTTGATTCGGAGCAACCCTGTCAAGGTAAAAGGTTCTTTCAGAAAATATTGTTTCACTATTTTCATTAACCGCTTTAACTCTCCATTTATATTCTGCATCCTGTGTAATTATAGCATTGGTAATACTCACGTTTGTTCCTGTTAATTCTTCTTGTTGATTAACCAAAGTTGAACCGTTTGAGATATTTACTAATTGAAAAGTATACATTTCTGCTGCCGCAATACTTTGCCAGCTAAAAGTTATGTTTGTCTCTTTTGTATAAAAATCATGCACAGGGGTAGAAAGAATTACCTGCTGATTCCTTAAGTCATCTGACTCAATCAGAGAAAAAGAAGCATTTACTGAGTAAGCAGAGTAATAAGCAAAATTTTCTCCTCTCACACGCCATTGATAGTGACCCGGCAAGATTGCTGTTGTAAAACTTGTTTCCGTTACCAATGTATCTAAAACAACATTCTGATTGTCACTAATTACCTGAATCCTGTAAGAAGTTGCTCCTTTCATCTCTTGCCATTGAAAGTTAACAACATTACTGCTTATCACAATATTATTGGTTGGATAGATAATAATTGCTATTTTGTCTGAGATATCTTCTTCCAAAATATCATCACACGAAAAAGCCAAAATTGAAAAAAAGAGTATTAAAATTTTATTTTTTGTTTTCATAATTTTGAAATATAATACTTAAATGAAGTGTATTTTTTTTTGTATTTTGTTTTAAAGTATAAAAGGTTGAACTGACTACTTTTGAATAACTAAATGTTTTTTCAAATTGATATAAAATACCTAGCAGTCCGTTTACATCTCCAACCAAATCCAACTGATAGGAATATATATAATAACTCTCATCAGAAAACTCATGAATTGACTTTAAATGATTTAGAGAAACTCCTTTATCATAAGTGGAAACAAACCCTATGATTTCGTTTTGTATTTTTTCTTTTTCATAACCTCCTTTTCCAATTAATTTATTTAAATGAATAATATCTTGCTGTAGGCTATTTAAATTAATGGTTCCCAAATTTTTCGATTTTCTTTTCTGGTTTAGTTCGATGTTTTCTTTAATAACATTTATTAAGGGACCGAAAGATCTTCTGTAAGCGGCAATGGACAATAAAACAAAAATTAAGACCAAGGCCTTTAATTTGAATTTATATGAATATTGATCAAACATTTTTTAAAAGTATTTTTATTTCAAAAAAGGTGTTGTTTTTTTTATCTTTCTTTATAGACATCACTTCAAATTTATCTATCCACTCCATTGATTTGATTCTGATTAACCAGTTGTTCAATACAGATTCATCCTCGGTTGAACCGGAAATAAGAATTGAATTCGTTATAAATCCCATTTTTTTATTTTCTTTTACGTCTTCTTTCAACGGGAAAACGCTTAAATTCAATAACTGAATTTCTCTTGGAACAGAATTAATCAGTTGATAAACGTAATAAGATATAAAGTTAGAAGAATTATATCCCATTTCATTCAGTATTTTTATTTTTTTTTCTTTTTGATTAACCAGTATTTCAATTTGGTTATCTGTAAAATTACTATTTAAGTCGCTTTCTTTTAAACTGTTATTTTTGTTAATAAAAAAGTTAGTTGTGACATAACTAACTAAAAGTAGCGAAAAAAAAACAATAAGCATTCGTTTACCCCATGTATTCAATAAATCCCTAAAAAGAACCTCATCTTTATTTAACAAACTACTCTCACTACAAACAACAGACTCTTGTTTAATATAAAAATGAACTACGGCTCCATAGATTGAAATTTGATGGTGAGATAGTGATTCTCCCATGATTTCATATTTTTTTTCTGTCTCATTTTCGGCTTTTAAAACCTCTACTAACGTATCTCCATTAAATTCGAACCTGTTTTCATTTGACAAAATGGAATTAGAATTAATCGCTTTTTTCAATAAAACAGCTGTTAAAGAACCTATGTAGAAATCAATTATCTGAAATTTTTTCTTCTGAAAATAAATTATTTTTTCTTCTATTATATTTTTCCTACAAAAGCTTAAAAATTGAACATCATTTTCTGTAAATCGGGTATAATGTGTTATTGATAAATCAATACTCTTGTACCAATTTAAATCAGCTTCTGAGTTTAAATCTATTTTTTTATTTAGAATCCCCTTCCCATCTATCAAAAGTATAATGGGATAATCCGGTTCAATTTTAGTTTCAAGATTTTCCAAATTGGTAAATTCCTCCTTGAAAGTGATTTTTAAAACACTCCCTTTTCTTTTGGTTTTCAGCAAGTGGTATACCTCCAGATCACCACTTCGAAAAACACCAATAACATTAAGACGATTAATCGTTATGTTTTTTTTAAGAAAATTCATTAGTAAACAATTTCCGGTTTGATAAAGAGGTGTAATTTAGAGTTACTCTTAGATTTTTTTCGGTTACTAAATATCCATTTTAAAATAGGGATTCTTGATATTAAAGGTAATCCGGAACCTGAGTTCTCTTTTTGAAGTTCGTCCAAACCTCCTAATAAAACCATTTCATTGTTTTTTACACGAACTAAGGACTCAAAGCGTTGCGTAGCTTTTCCTGGCGGAGCTGTCTCCCCTGCCCTCCCAAGAAATGAGTTTTTTTCAACTACGATGGTTAATGTAACATTTTCATCTGTTGATACAAATGGTTTTATGGAAACACTAAGGTTAGCATCCGTAGATTTCCAAACACCCGATTGCAGTATGTCGTTACCGATACCGCTATTGACTAATCTGTTATTTTGCTCAAAATAATAACTTGTTTCCCCTATAGCGAGCTTTGCTTCATGTCCGCTTATAGTAGCAATCTTTGGTGTTGATTCTATTCTTATGACAGAATTATTTTCAAGAGCTTGTAAATTCAAATAAAATGCATCTGTCACTTTTCCTATTTTAAAGAAACCCAAGCCATTAAAAGCATCAATCAAATTATTTACAGAAGATCCATTCAGGCTAACATCTGAAGTTGGAAAGAGTACTCCACTGGTTTGCTTTACATTATTTCTGTCGAAACCCATTTTTAAACCTGTTTGGATGTCATATGATTTGTTATACTGAACAATAATTACTTCTATCTGTACCATCGGAACCACTTTATCTATCTGCTTGACATAGATCCTTAATTCATCTATTACAGATTTTGCTCCTGAGACTATCAGACCGTTCAATTCTACGAACTCTTTAATTTCCAGTTTTTCAGAAAAAACTTTTGGCAAGGAAGCCAATACAGATTCAATTGATCTGAATTCCAATTGGATTATTTCTGTTGCTCTTAATCCTTCTGAAGTTTGTTCACCGATTAAGTATAAATTATCTTGTTTACGGAATGTATATTTCTTCCCCTTAAAAATATGTTCCAATAACTGATCATAAGTTATACTATCAGCAAACAATGAAATTTTTTCATTTTCGGGCTTATTATATAAGAAGTAATTGATATTTAATTTTTCAGCCGCTGCTACCAATAGTTCGGCAGCATCTGCTAAGTTAGCTTTAACAGTTAAAAAGCCATATTCATTTTTATCTAATTCAAAAAAACCCGGTAAACCGGCTGTTACCTTTTGATTTTTTGTCTTCGTAGAAAGTTTATCCGTAGAGTTCAATGATTGAGAAGGTTGATTTTTTTCAATATAAAAAAAACCGTTTTCATCTTTTACTGCAACTAAATCATTTGACTTAGCCATCATTTCAATCACCTGATCAAAAGGTCTGTTAAGAATGTATGAAGAAACTTTTTGATTTTTTATATCCGGTGCCAGTATAAGGTTTTTTCCGGACTTATCAATAATTGTCTGCACAACGTTAGGCAAAGAATCGTTTTCTAATTTTATTGATAAAAAGTCATTTTGAACATTATAGCTTACATCAATTGGCTTGGGTAACTTTTTTTCTATGATTTTGACTTCCCGCTTCTTTTTGAAAATTATTATATTGCTCATGAACTCAACTTCTAGATTATACTTCTGTACTAAAAACAGAAACACATCCTTTACTGTTACATCGTGAAAATTATTGATAACCAATTGATTTAAATCTGATTCAACACTAACATTAAGCTGATGTTCTTGTGCGATAGAAGATATAAAATCAAACAAGGTCAGTCCTGAAACATCAATCTTGATAATTTCTTTTAAACCTTTTTTCTGTCCGGCTAACTCTTGAAATTTCTGATCTAAAAAGTTAATATCCTGCTGTGAATAAACAAAATTGAAAGCAGAAAGGAAAAAAATTAATGATACTATTCTGTTGAGCATTAGTTCATATTTATTAAAATTGAATAAATTTCTTCTAAAGAAGTCTCTCCTTCTGCTAAAATAGCAAATGCTTTATCAGACAATGTTTTGTAATTATCATTATGAGCAAATAATTCGCTTAAGGTGTTGTTTTTAACTGATTTTACTATATCCGGATCCATATCAAGCACTTCATAAATTGCTCTTCGTCCCTGATAACCTGTATGATAACAATTATTGCATCCCATCGGTTTATAGTAACTGTCTATCAGAAAAGGAAACTTAAATCCGGAAGGAAAATCATTGTGATTACATTCTACTTCTATTTTGCAGTGCATGCATAATTTTCTGACCAGTCTTTGTGCTACAGACAAGTTCATAGTTTCCGCAATCAAATAAGAAGGAATACCCATATCAATTAACCGAGAAATGGTTCCCGAAGCAGAATTCGTATGAATCGTAGACAAAACCAAATGTCCCGTTAAGGAGGCTCTTATAGCCATCAGTGCCGTTTCAGGATCTCTTATTTCTCCCAACATTATAATATCCGGATCCTGTCGTAAAAAAGATTTTAACGCTGATGCAAAAGTAAGTCCGATATCTTCTTTTAACTGTACTTGGTTAATTCCCTTCAATGTATATTCAATAGGGTCTTCAACGGTCACAATGTTTCTTTTAGAATCATTCAACAACCTGAGAGTTGCATAGAGTGTTGTCGTTTTTCCAGAACCGGTTGGACCGCTAATTAAAATAATTCCATTTGGTTTTTTAATTGCCTCTAAATAAGAAGCTAGTTCTTCGGGTTGAAAACCCAATGTTTTTAAATCTATGTTGGAGGCATCCTGGCCCAAAAGCCGCATTACAATTTTTTCTCCGAATAATGTTGGTAAAATAGAAACCCTTATATCGAAAGAATTGTTGGTTATCCTACCGTCTTGAGGTAGTCGTTTTTCAGTAATATTTAATTTAGATTTTATCTTAACCTTATTAACCAATTCTAAATAGCTTTCCTTTTCAACCTTATATCGTTCAATTAATTGACCATCTATTCTAAATCTGATCCGAGCATCATTCTCATAAATTTCAAAATGAATATCACTGCTTTTTAGTGATTTTGCTTCTAATAATAAGTTCTCTAAAAAATCAGTATTATCTATGTTGAACGATTTGGTTGTATTATTTAATCTTTCTTTCCTATAATACACGGATAGTGCTTTTGCAACTTTTTGACCCTCCAACGGGTTTAAAACAACTTTTTTATTCAAAAGCAGCTCCAACTCTTCTTTGGCATCCTGGCTGAGAAGGAATGCATCAATATAAAATTGCACTTCATCGTCATTCAGACTCTTAGGGATGATTCTGTAATGATTGGCCAAATCATTTGAAATCACGTGTAAATATTCCGGTAAAACAATTATATCATCCATCTTTTAAACTATGAGTGTCATTTTTTTAAAATTAAAAAATAAATCTTTACAAATAACCAATATTAAAAATAACGAGGCAAAACCGGCCAAAGGTATGGCCTTGTTTTTCATAAACTTTTGTACCAAAAACTGAATGATCAGGCTGAATAATAATGATAATATGAAGTACAATATAAAATTATAGAGAGGGAAGAGAGGAGATATTGCTAAAAAAAACAAAAAATCCCCCAGCCCAAAATAAGCTTCAAAAGGATTGATAAATCGTTTGTTCTTTACACTTAAATAAACCGTTAAAACTGTAAACGTAGCGATAAAAAAAAGGATGTTCTTAAACAAGTTATCCCATTCTTTGAAATTTACATCGTGTTTAAGAACAGATATTACAAAAAGTAATAAGGGTAAAAAAACATGAATTCTTCTATATTTCAAATCCTGAAAAACAATTATAACCAAACAAATTAGTATGAATAAAGTATTCAGGTTCAAACTATTCTTTTATTACTTCTGTTAAAACTTTTTTGTCATTAATCTCCCACGTATTGAACGCACCATCACCATCCAAATCCGATACAGCTGTTGCTCTGGCTACAAATGAATTGTTTGACGCTTCAACAATTTCAATTTTATAAACGGCCTGACCACCCTCATCAACCGTCAATTCCTGTTCAAAACCCAATTCTTCAATGCTTCCTGAGAATTTAGAAAATCTGTAAAAATGACTTTTCTGTAAACCGTAAACCTGGTTCAACATAGCTTGAGCTTCAATGGATTTTGCTTGGCTTATCACAGATGTCTGATTTGGTAAAACCATCAATAAGATAATACCTATAATACATAATACAATCAATATTTCTGTCATTGAGTAAGCTTTGACAAATAGGCATTTACATCTGTTTCTTAAAAATTTAACCTTACTTTTCATTATTTACCTTTTTTAAAAATACTAATTAACTAATTTTTTATGAAATAACATATTTATCTTACTTAATTTTTTATAATCTTACTTAAGTCAAACATTGGTGCGTACATTGAGACCATAATTACGCCGACAATAACTCCGATAAAAATAATTATCAAAGGCTCTAATACCACTCCTATCATTTTGGTTTGATGGTTTATTTCTTCATTGTATTGTTCTGTTAATCTTTCAAACATTTTATCTAATTCATTTACTTGTTCTGCCACTTCTATCATAGACACCATTTTCTGTTCATAAACCGGATGTTTTTTTAAACTTTCACTTAGTGAAATTCCTTTTGTAACGTCCGATTTGATTTCTTCAATTGATTTCTCAACAGGATAAAACCCAATCATTTTGGAAGTCAGTGAAAGTGATGTTAATAATGTTGTTTTGGAAGAAATTAATAACTTCATGGACTGGCAAAATCTTGACAGGTATATTTTTTTTATTAAAATACCGAAATAGGGAATCCTGAGTACTATTTTGGAAAAAAAGTCTCTGTAATTGTCTTTATTTTTCATAGCAGCATGAAAAAAAGCACTACCTGCTACAACCGCAAAAAAGGTTAAAAAAAGTGTTCCGGAATAGTTGGATAATTTGATAATTATCTGAGTGCTCTTTGGCAGTTCACTTCCAAATTGTTTAAACACGGAACTGAACATGGGAACAACCTTGTTTAACATAAAATATAAAACGGAAACCGTTACTAACATTACAATTGCGGGATAAGTTAAAACGGATATAATCTGTCTTCGCATCTGAATCTTCCTTGAAAAAAATTTTTGTAACTCATCCAAAACCTCTTCTAATTTTCGAGTTTCCTCTCCAATTTGAACACTAAAGTACTCATAAGGAGAAAACTGCCCAGAAGTCATCATTGCCTCATTAATACTTTTGCCATGCATAACCTTTTCTTTTATCTCCCTTAAAACAGCCAGTTCTAACTTTGATTGTGCTTGCTGAATCAAAATTTCTATAGCTTTTTTAAAATCTACACCAGACCTCAATAACATAGCTAATTCTCTGTAAAAAATCTCCTTTTTTTTATCAGAAAATTTTTTTGAAAATGAAACCGATTTGAAATCTGATAATGTTTTCTGTGATTGAACAACTTCTTTTTTATAATTACTTAAGTCTAAACTCATGGTATGATTATTTTTTCCATCAATGAATTTGAGTGAATTTTTCTAAAAAATTTAAGATCATACAGCTGATTGGAATTACTGACATCTACTTGTAATCGTTGGTAAATTATTTTTTTTCCGGGACTGTAAAGTGTATCCAATTTTAATCGGTTGATAACTATTTTGAAAGTGTCTGCAAAATCTTCTTTTTCTCTGATCAATTGGTCTTCGAACCTGTAATAAGCTGTCTTTTCTCCTGAGTAAGTATATAATACCAAACTGTTTCCTTCTGTAATAATCTTTTCACATTCAAAAATATCTTTATTCACACTATAGGTCAACCTATTTAAATCACTGATAAATTGGTTTTGATCCCTGAAGTCATACATTCTATCGGAAACAATTGTAAATAGTACAAACGTAATCCCAACAATTATAGCAGATATAACCAGGCTTACTAAAACTTCGGTAATGGAAAATGCCGGAATAAAACCTTTTTTATTCATGTTCTGCTTGTATAAAATAAACACGGTGGGAAATACTAATTGTATCTTTTGACCTGACAATAATTTTTTTTAGTCCGGAATTATGCCATTCTTCTTCTATCTCAAAGATTGGGTCAAGTTGACTTTTGACAGAGTCTTCCCGAACCTGCAACATATAGTAAATTTCATCCATCTTATTTCCTGTAAAATAGAATATCGCAGAGGTATTATGACTGAATACATTTGCATAAACCAAAATGGCAATATAAAGACAAACAGAAATAATACTCAACGCAATTACGGATTCCAAAATAGAATTGGCCCTGAGATTACAAAATTTTTTTAAAAACCCCATTGTTTCGTTCGTTTTTAAATTCCAAGACAGGCACAGAGACAAAAAAAGAAGGTTTTTTGCTAACATCAATTTCACTATTTACCATGCAGTTGTCATAATTAGATGTTTCGGTAGCGTGAAAAATCTTGTTTGTGTAAGCGGTCCCGTAAAGTTTCCCTTCAACCATTAGCTTTCCCATGCAATAAATCTCACCGACTACTACGGCTTCTTTTTTCAACACCATTCTATTTTCTTCCTGTTTTGATTCATGTTCTTCAACAAGCACAACAGCTCCATAAATTCTGGCTCCTTCATTTATGTTAATACTTCTTTTTTCTGCAGAATCTGTATAAACACAAAGCACGGAAGGATAACGGAATTGAGCTTTTTTTCCTATATCAATTTTCTCTGAGGCAAATAATTGAATACTTCCCTTAAAATTTTCTTCCACAATTATTTTGGGTGACCTTATGATTACATCTTCCAAAATAGCCGTATTTTTTATAAAAACAGAATCCTTGGCATGTAATATAAAATTGCCTTTTATTGTTATGTTTTCTAAAACTGTTCCCGAAAATTGAATTCCGATTGTTTCGTTTTTAAAAGAATTGAAATAAATTGAGTCACCTTTTCTTTCAATGTCCTTAAGTTGAAAACGATATGAAACATCTTGTTTAAAGAAGTCTTTTAAGGCAGGATTAAGCTTAGGCAAATTAGGTTGAGCCAATTCAAGTTTTCCGTTAGTCGTAAGTGAATTTTGTTCGTTTTTAATATATTTCTCTTGTATTCTTAAGGTTGAAAGTTTTTTGTCTCCAATTAATTTTACCTTCCCTGAATAATAAAATGGTTCCCCTTGATTGGCAACGAGAAGACATGTTTTTTCATTAGAAAAACGACCCGTTAAGTGTACAGAAGCGATTGTATCAAATTTCGTAAATGTTTTAACATGCAAGATATTCAAAATTCCATACGGTTTGTTTTCATAAAATGATTCAATACCAGTTACTTCGTCCTGATAAAAAGTATTGTTTTCATCCAGATTCTCCAACGCAAAATTTACATAGGATTGATTTTGGATGTAAAGGTTTTCATGCGTGTTATAAAACAAATTTAACTGATTATATAAACTTGCAAAATAAAGAATTGCTCCACAGATTATGGAAACAATCAAACAAATATAAACAGCATATAAAAGGCTATGAGCTTTTACCACTTTGCTTTTCTTTTTTGGAAAAAAGACGTTTAAAAAAAGTCTCTTTTTCAGGCTTTTGTTTTCCTTCTTGATTACTTTTTATCTGCTTTTCCTTATTGTCTTTTTTACCCGTATCCGTTTTTTCTTTAAGTTCAGAGGCTGCCCTTTTTTGATCTCTTTTCGCTGCCCTAATCTTTCTCTCTTCTAATCTTTGCTCCTTTGTTTTAGGTGGTCTTCCCAAATACACTTTTTCCGCTTTAGGTTTCTTAATCACAATTTTATCCTTTTTAAACACCAAAGTATCCTGACTGATGTAGTTTATCCATCGACCGTGTTTTTTATTATTTTTAAATTTTCCTTTTTCAACCAGAATGCCTTGTGGATTATAACCATAATAAGTTCCGCATTTCTGACCATTGCTGTAAAAAACTTTTGAAGCCATTGTGCCATTGACATGCCAAGTTTTCCAAAGTCCGACTTTAAGTCCTTTCTTAAACTTACCTTTTTCGGCTAATTGATTAGACAGGTAAAATTTTTCAAATTCTCCATCGAGCACTTCTCCTGATAAACCATACTCTGTGTTGTGTATAGCCCCCGCTTTAAACCAATAATATTCCCGATCAGATTTTATTTTAGGTCTCTTTAAAATAGTATAAAACTCATACCGAAACTCGGTGTCTGTAATTTTCTTTTTAAAGGAGGGGTTAGCAAATGAAAAAAAAGATAACGAAAGTAATAGAAACAAAACTGACTGAAGATATGTTGTTTTCAAAAGAAAGTGATTTTTAAATAGTGCTACTAAAATAGTGTTTTTTTTTGATTATCCGAAAGTAAAGTAAATATACAACTCGTTAGATGTAATTAAATAACTTAATTTTTAAATTTATTAATTGGAATACCTTTAGTCTTAACGTGAATAAAAAGGGGTTGGGCTGTAGCTGTCTTACTGAATCAAGACCAAAACTCAAACTTCAACTGCACTACCACCGTTTTTTTAACTTCTGTATTCAGGTTACTCAAAGAAATACCCAGCAAGCGAACCGAATCTTTTAATTTTTCCTGATACAATAGTTCTTTGGCCGTTTCCAGAAGCAATGATTTATCCGAAATATAATAGGGCAGGGTTTTACTCCGGGTTTGTTGTGAAAAATCAGAATATTTTATCTTTAATGTAATCGTTTTTCCGGCAATTTTATGTTTTTGCAAACGCCTTTCGAGTTCTTTGGCAATGCTTTCCAACCGTTCTTCCATAAAAACTTCAGAAGACAAGTTTGCATGAAATGTGCGTTCGGCTCCCACCGATTTAGAAATACGGTTGGGTTTAACCGGACTGTTGTGAATACCCCGGACAATATAGTAGTAATGCGTACCGCTCTTGCCGAAATACTGCTCTAAAAAGGCAAGGCTTCTGCTTTTTAAATCCTTTCCGGTATAAATCCCCAATTGGTACATCCGTTCGGCGGTTACTTTTCCGATTCCGTAAAACTTCCGGATATCCAATGCTTCTAAAAAAAGCTCCACTTCATCCGGATTAACCGTTTTTTGACCATTGGGCTTGTTATAATCCGACGCAACTTTAGCGACAAATTTATTGATAGAAATCCCCGCCGACGCTGTGAGTCCGGTTTCTTCGAAAATACGTTTACGGATTTCCTGAGCAAGTAACGAGGCACTCGGGTTCCCTTTTTTGTTTTGTGTAACATCCAGATACGCCTCGTCCAACGAAAGCGGTTCTACCAGATCGGTATATTCATAAAAAATCTTTCGGATGGCTTTGGAAATTTCGGTATATCGTTCAAACCGGGGGCGGACAAAAACCAGTTCCGGGCATACTTTTTTGGCCTGTACACCGCTCATCGCACTGCGAACACCAAACTTCCGGGCTTCGTAACTGGCTGCCGAAATTACCCCACGTACCTCACTGCCACCCACCGCTAAAGGTTTTCCCTTTAATTCCGGAAAATCTTTTTGTTCCACAGAAGCATAAAAAGCATCCATGTCAATGTGAATGATTTTGCGAAATTTTATCTCCTCCTTCATGAGTTAAAGCATTGGTGTCGGTTGGAAAAAAGAAAGAAAACGGTTTGAGCTTAAAATGTTGCCAGATGGAAAAAGCAATGCTCCGCAACTCGGTGAACGGAATATCCCGGGAGCGAAAAGCCAGACCCAGCGACAGACTGAAACTCACCATAAAATTAACCAGTCCGATGATGCCTACACCCAGTACACCCCAAAAAATCATCCAGAAATCCAGGGAATAATGAGAGCCGTAAAGCCCCAGTGCGAGGTTTCCGCTGGCAAAAGTAATGTGGCGGATGTCTAAATTCAATCCGAAAAATATTCCGACCGAAGCCGTAGAACCCATAAAAACCCCAAACCAGAAGTTTGAAATAATGCCCGCCCATTTCTTTTCATACCAATGTGCAAATTTTTCTGCTTTTACTCTGCCAAAAGTACGTTTTAAAAACGGATGCTCTTTGATGCGGAGATAAATTTCGTAGTGTTTATCGCGGTTGGCAACACTGCCGGAGATAATTCCCGATAAAAACAGAAAACAGCCGGCTATGGCTGCATGAAAAACGGCCAGGGAATGAATCGGGCTCAGATCAGTGACCAGTGTTTTCCATTTGGTTTCGGCAATATTGTAGTCAAATGCCAAATCAATCAGCCAGATACCCGCTAATGAAACCGGAAAAGCCATGATTACATTTCCTACAAAAGCAATGAACTGCGAACGGAATACCCGGGCGAAAAATACGGCAAATCCCCGGTGTTTCTGTTCTGCATCTTCTTTCTTCATCCCGTCTTCCAATGCCCGGATTAATGCGGCAGCCGTCATTGCCGGCTGTTTTGTAGCCAGTGTAAACCCCAACACATAAATGGCGATAAAGCCCAGCGAGTAGTTCATGCTATACAAAAAAGCATGACCAAAATCGCTGGCCTCTACTTTTGAAAGCAGTACTTTAATAATACATAAAATACCCACAATTAATCCGCCGCCCAAAGCGGTGTTGAACATTTTGAAATATTCACCTTTGGATTGTGTAATATATTTTTCACCTGTTTTTGCCGTATGCTGGGTTACTTCATACGACAGCAACTGAGTACTTTCTTTAATGAATGTGCGAAGGTTATTACGTGTACAATTGTATTTGATGAGTTTATAAGCTAACCGGATGGTATTCCGTTTTTTGTCGATCCCCTCGTTAACCGTGAGCAATGGGAGCAATACTTTCAAACGCGATAACTGCTGGCGGATTCGCAATAAACTCTGGTTTACGTGGATAGTGATACCGTATTTAGAAGAATTGTGAAAGGCTTTTTCCACATAATCTTCGCATTGCTTGTGCAAAATCAACAGTTGCTTATAGGATAAATTACCGGATGTTATGGCATGACCGCTGTCTTTCGATTTCAGTTCATCCTGAACTGTCTGAAGTTCCTTTTCAAAAGCGGCAAACGGACTTTCGTAATGAAAATATTCCGGCACCATTTTCAACACATCCGATTCCAAAGCCCGGCCGCTCATCCGCTGTGAAATCAACGTCATTGACATTAAGAGCTCAGATAAAACCGTATTTTGTTCCACCGATTCATAAATGGATGGCACCCCCAGCAAATCATAGAGTGTTTCTATTTGTCCCTGCGGGATTTTTTGCAACCAAAGCGGATCTGTATCGCTGTAAAAAACCTGATTCAGCACATATTCCAGAGAATCGGACTGATGCTGGTACGGTAAAATTTTGGCAAAAGCTCTTTTTTTTACCTCATATAAAAAATCGGCGTCCTGCAAAATCGCAGCATCGGTTATTATTTTGTTGATTTTTTTTCCGGCAAACAACCCTTTTAAATAAACCGAAAACGTTTTTCTGAGAAAATGGTTTTCCTGTAGCAAACAGATTAAATCTGAAATATCAACCGTCTGTAAATTTTTTATTTTCTTAGGACGAATGGCCGAAACTATATTAACCAGCACTTCGTAAGAATCCGTTACGTCTCGCCATCGCTCATTTTCATCAAAATAAAAACAAACTGTTTCAATCGCAGCTTTTTTCTTTTTTTTTGCCAACAATAATGCCATTTTTCAATTTTATTTTTACTATACGAATGTATTAAATTATCTTTACCTTACAATATAGTGATAAACAGTATATGATTGAAATTGAACGAAAATTTTTAGTGCGTTCGGATGCCTTTATTAAAGATGCCTTTAGTCGGAACAGAATTGTCCAGGGCTATTTAAGTTCGGTTCCTGAACGCACTGTTCGTGTTCGGATTAAAGGAGAAAAAGGCTTTCTGACCATCAAAGGGAAAGGAAATGATTCCGGCATGAGCCGACCGGAATGGGAAAAAGAAATTCCGCTTAACGAAGCTGAAATGCTGTTATCTCTTTGTGAAAAAGGTGTTATTGATAAAACCCGTTATGAGATAAAATCCGGAGACCATGTGATTGAGGTGGATGTTTTTTCAGATGAAAATGACGGGTTGATCATCGCCGAGATTGAACTGACTACTGAATCAGAAGCCTTTGAAAAACCGGAATGGCTGGGTAAAGAAGTAACTGACGACGAGCGGTATTACAACGCCTATTTAAGTAAAAACCCCTATCAAAAGTGGAAAAATGAATAAATCAGTTCCTATTATTGTGTTTTTATTATCATTGGCTTCGTGTACTTCCATAACCGTGGAAAAAAGTCCGGAAAAAAAGGACACGAAAAAAACGAATCACGAAACATTTTCCTATCAGGAAGGTGACACAACCTATGTGATGCAAAAATATTTTTTGGTCTTACTGAAAAAAGGGAAGAACAGGGATCACTCCAAAGAAGATGCTGCCGAAATCCAAAAGCAACACATGGCTCACATAGCCTGGCTGGACAAAACCGGAAAAATAAGCCTGGCCGGCCCCTCTGAAAACCATGAAACTATAGCCGGCTTTCTACTCTTTAACACAGAAACAATAAAAGAAGCTGATAGTCTGGCAAAACTTGACCCGGCTGTAAAAGCAGGCAGACTTGAAGTAGAAACACTTCCGTGGTGGGCTGCCAAAGGAAGTAAATTAAAGTAGCCTAAAGCTGTAGCCTAAAGCTGGTCTATCAAATAAAAGTGTTCCGGCTGAACAATGCCGCGAAGCCTGTTTTTGATGAGTTGTTCCAGAATTTCATCGTTATCAAACCGGTCAAACAGGTTGAATTTGTATATTTTTTCGTCAAAATCAAGCAGGTTTAATTCGCAAAACAATGTCAGGTTTACGTTTTGACGAATTAATCCCTTTGTCTTTGCTTCGTCTAAAAATCCTAAAAGGGTTTTAAAAATCAGCTTGTGTCTGAAATCTTCATATACTTTCATCGACCGGCGGTAGTAGCGTCTTAAGCTGAATAAAAACTGAGAATCCATTTTTTTCAATTCCAGCAGACCAAGATCATACAATAAAATGATTTTGGTCAACGGATTAATTTTCATCTGGCTTATTTCGTCAATCTGAATCTCAAAATGGTTCCACAAATAATCCACACAAGCTTTTACCAAAAGCTCTTTACTGTCAAAATATTTGTAAATGGTCTTTTTAGAAATAGCCAAAGCCGTTGCCAGATCATCCATTGTTACGTTCTTACTTCCGTATTTCTTAAAATAAGTAAGGCTTTGAATCACCAATTCATCTCTGGTATTTGTTCCGGTTTCCATAATTTTGTAAAAGAAAAACTGTCCCTGTGTCTATCGGGACAGTTTTTTTTTAAATTAATACCCTCCACCCAAGGCACGGTAAAGTGAAATCACGGCATTAAGCTGTTTAAACCGATTGTCAATCGTACTCAGCTCCGTGTTTAATGCGTTGTCTTTTGCGGTTAACACTTCCAGGTAGTTTACCAACCCGTATTGCAAAAGCTCATCTGAATAATCCGCTGCTTTTTGAAGCGATTCGAGCTGTTTAGTCCGGATCTCCAATTTTTCCGTTTCGTTTTCATAGGAAGCCAGGGCATCTGAAACTTCTTTTCCGGCTGTAAGTAAGGTTTGTTCAAACTGAAGATAGGCTTTTTGCTGATTTGCTTTGGCAACTTCGTGGCGGGTTTTAATTTGCCGTTGGTTAAAAATCGGTTGTGTTAACCCCGTAATTACCGAAGCAAATAATGAATTGGCACTGAACCAGTCCTTTAATTCCAAACTCTGGAAACCGCCATTGGCTGTTACCGTTAAAGAGGGATAAAAATTACTCCGGGCCACATTGGTCATTTCAAAAGCATTTCTGAAGTTCATTTCAGCAGCTACCACGTCCGGTCTTTTGCTTAACAACAAAGCCGGAACACCTACTTTGATCTCCGTTGTCAACACCTGACTGTCAAACAAACCTCTTTCAATTGGCCCGGGAGCCTGACCTAACAAAATACTCAAGGTGTTTTCCAACACCTTTACATTGAACTTTAAATCTTCCAGAATCACCTGAGTAGCATACAGCTGAGCCTCAGTCTGTTTAACTGCCACTTCATTTACACTACCGGCATCTTTGAGAGCTTTGATGGTTTCTACACTCCGGATTCTGTTTTCCAGGGTCTTTTCGGCCACTTTTATTTGAGCATCCAACGCCAACAATTGAAAATATGTTGACGAAATACTGGAAACCAATTGCGTTTGAATAGCTTGCTGAGCTGCTACCGTTTGCAGGTAACTGGCTGCAAAAGCTCTTTTATTACTCCTGATTTTTCCCCAGACATCTGCTTCCCATGACAATCTGCCGGATAATTCATACTGGTCTAACGCTCCGTTAAAAAAACTTCCGAACTGGCTGTTTTTGGCTAATTCCTGGTGCGTCCAGCTGGCATTTGCCGAAAAGGTCGGTAAATAACCTGCTTTTCCTTGTTTCATATTGGCTTCAGCAGCTGCTAAATTCTGCAAGCCAATCCGCAGATCATAATTGTTTTGTAAGCCGGTTTTGATGTGCTTTTGCAAAACAGGATCCGTAAACAGCTGTTCCCATGAAACAGCTGCCAGGGAAGCACTGTCTTTTGCCTGCTCAGTACGGTATAACTTTTCGGTCGCTACTTCCGGACTTTGGTAATTTTTAGCCACAAAACACGATTGCATCAATAAACTTGCTGTCACAACAACCGTTATCTTTGATAATTTTAGATAGTTCATCTTACTTTTTTTATAAAATTTCTGGATCTGTTTCTTTAGGTTTTCCACTGATACGTTCCTGTAAATGCTGGAAGATGACAAACAATACCGGAATAATGAAAACACCGAAAAGGGTTCCGATTAACATTCCTCCTACAGCTCCCATCCCGATAGAACGGTTTCCTACAGCTCCCACGCCACTTGCCAGTGCCAACGGAAGTAACCCGAGAATAAAGGCAAAGGAGGTCATCAGGATCGGACGCAAACGGGCTCTGGCTCCGTCAATGGCAGCATCAAGCAGGCTCATACCATGTCGCCGTCGCTGAATGGCAAACTCCACGATCAGAATGGCATTTTTGGCCAACAATCCGATCAGCATGATCAGGGCAACCTGAAAGTAAATATTGTTTTCTAAGCCGAATAATTTGATAAATCCGATGGCTCCGGCAATTCCAACCGGTAACGACAACAATACCGAAAGCGGTAATAAATAGCTTTCATACTGTCCGGCCAAAAGGAAATAAACAAAGATCAGGCTCAACAAAAACACCCCGGCAGCCTGTCCGCCGGCTATAATCTCTTCTCTTGTCATTCCGGAGAACTCATATTCATAAGTGGCCGGCAAATGTTGGGCAGCTACTTCTTCCACTGCCTTAATGGCATCTCCGGAACTATAGCCCGGGTTTGCTTTTCCGGTCACATTAATAGACTTTAACAAATTATAACGGGCCACCGATTCCGGACCATAAACCCGTTTTAAACTGACAAACTCACTGATGGAAACGGTTTCGTCCTGTGCATTTCTGATAAAAATATTATCCAGTGTTTCAGGAGTAGCCCTGTCTTCCGGTTTTGACTGAATCATCACGCGGTATTGTTTTCCGAAACGATTAAAATCAGTCGTATATAACCCGCCGTAATAACCTTGCAGTGTGTTAAAAATCTGACTTACTGACAATCCGGCTTCTTTGGTTTTTTCAACATTAATATCCAGCTGATATTGCGGGAAAGACGGATTAAAACTCGTCATGGCATATTGAATTTCCGGACGGGCATTTAACGCCTGTAAAAATTCACCGGAAACCTGACTTACTTTTAACCAGCTGTCGTCACCTTTATCCTGCAGTTTTAGTTCAAAACCATCGGCCATACCAAAACCCTGCACACTGGGCGGAGTAAAAAACAGCAATCGGGCATCTTTGATTCCGGCTGTGCGACCAAAAAGCTCTCCAACAACAGCTTCTACCGATTGATTAGCCTCTTTACGTTCACTCCAGTCCTTTAGTTGAATAACGGAAAAGGCATAAGATCCTCCGTTCACATTGTTTAACAAACTAAATCCAACTACATTCATCCGGGCTTCCACAATATCCATCGAAGCAATAATGGAGTCATATTGATTTACAATTTTTTGGGTTTGCTCCAGGGTTGCTCCGGGCGGCAACGTTATATCGGCCATAATCAGCCCCCGGTCTTCGTTGGGAATAAATCCGGATGGCGTTGATTTAAACAACAGCAAAGCAATCCCGGAAGCAACTACCAATCCTAAAACAGCAATCCATTTTCGTTTTACTAAAAAGCCTACGGAACGGACATACTTATTGGTTAAAGAATCAAAACCGGTGTTAAACGCAGTAAAAAACCGTTCTTTAAATCCTTTTTTATGATGTTCGGAATCATCGTGTGGTTTTAACAGCAGAGCACAAAGAGCCGGGCTCAGGGTTAACGCATTAACCGCAGAAATTAAAATGGCTATCGCAAGCGTTATGGCAAACTGCTGGTAGAAAACACCCGACGAGCCTTTGATAAACGTAACGGGTACGAATACAGCAGACATGACCAACGTAATGGATATGATAGCTCCGGTAATTTCACTCATGGCAGAAAGCGTTGCTTCTTTGGCTGATTTTGCTCCTTCATCCAATTTGTCATGAACAGCTTCTACCACCACAATAGCATCATCTACCACAATACCAATAGCCAGAATCACTGCAAAAAGTGTCAGCATATTGATCGAGTAACCAAATAACTGCAGAAAGAAAAACGTACCGATAATGGCCACCGGAACGGCTATAGCCGGAATTAACGTAGAGCGAAAATCCTGCAGGAACAGAAATACTACAATGAAAACCAGGATAAATGCTTCAATTAAAGTGCTGCTGACTTTTGAGATAGAAGCATCAAGGAATTTTTTGGTGTTATACGGAATCACATAATTTACTCCTTTCGGGAAATCAGCTTTAGCTTCTTCCATAATCACCAATACTTCTTCAATAATATCCTGGGCATTGGATCCGGAGGTCTGGAAAATACCCACAGCAACACCGGGTTTTCCCATTCCCATATTTTTGGCTCCATAATTAAATCCTCCTAATTCAACAGTAGCTACATCTTTTAACCGGAGAAAATTTCCGTTGCCAATAGATTTAATAATGATGTTCTCATATTCTGAAATTTGCGACAGACGCCCCTTGTATTTAATTACATATTCATAAACTCCATCGGCATTTTCACCAAATTTTCCCGGAGCAGCTTCCAGATTCTGTTCCCTCAATGCCGCCTGTATATCGGATGGCACTACTTTGAATGCGGCCATTTTTTCCGGATTGATCCAAATTCGCATCGAATAATCTTTGGCTCCAAAAACATTTACCTGTCCTACTCCTTTTACTCGCTGTAATTTGGGGACAAGGTTAATCTTGGCATAATTCTGTACAAAAATCTCATCATATTCCGGATTATCCGAAAACATAGAAAGGAACATCAATGCACTGGTTTGACTTTTTAAGGTTGTTACACCGGTTTGAATAACGGCTTCCGGCAATTTGCTCGTGGCTCTCGCTACGCGATTCTGCACGTTTACGGCGGCAATATCCGCATTAACACCAAGTTCAAAAAAAACGTTGATTTTAGCCGCACCATCATTACTGGCAGAAGAGGTAATATAGGTCATTCCTTCCACACCGTTGATCTCTTCTTCCAGCGGAATCACCACACTGTTTAAAACCGTTTCAGCATTAGCTCCGGTATACGTGGCATTCACCTGAACCGTCGGGGGTGCAATTTCAGGATACTGTTCGATGGGTAACGACATCAAACCCAAGATTCCCAAAATCGTTATGAGAATAGAAATAACGGTTGAAAGAACCGGTCTTTCAATAAATACTTTTAACATACTTGATTCGTTTGAGCGTTATTATTTTGTATCAGATGCTGCCTGAGCTGTTTTCGGAGTACCGGCGTTCGGGATAATTTCCATACCGTCACGCAGTTTTGAAACCCCTTCAATCACAACCAAATCGCCTTCGTTAAGTCCTTCAGAAACAATGTAATTCAACACAGAAGTTCCTTTGGTCTGAATCACTTTTGTGGTTACTTTATTGGCTTTATCCACTATATAGACCAATTGTTTTCCCTGCATTTCAAATACCGCAATCTGAGGAATCAGCACAACGTCTTTTTCTTCTGTTGGCAATTGAACAATTCCACTGCTTCCGCTTCTTAAAATACCTTCCGGATTTTTGAATTCAGCACGTAACTGAATACTTCCTGTCCGTTGGTTGACTAATCCGTTAATCGTTTCTATCCTGCCTTTATGCTCATAGGTTGAATTATCCGCCAGAATCAGGCTTACTTCGGGCAACGACTTGATTTTTTCCGCCATTGTTTGTCCTTTAAACGTACGGTTGAACTGCAAAAGCTGTTTTTCGTTCATTGAAAAATAGGCCCTTACATTTCTGGCATCAGAAATTGTGGTCAACGGTTCAACACTGGTAGCACTCACCAAGCTTCCTTCTTTAAAGGGCAGACTGCCCACTACGCCGTCAACCGGGCTGGTAATGGTTCCGTAGTTGATGCTGGCCGCAATACTGCTGTAATTGCTTTGGGCCTGAGCTAAGTTTGCTTTGGCCGTTTCCAGCTGTACATTGCTGATGATGTTTCGTTCTACCAACGGAATCAGACGATCAACCTCAACCTGTGCCGCTTTTACCCTGGCTTTGGCTGCCGATGCATCTTGGTTTAAGGTTTGCGTCTCTAACTTAAATAGCACCTGTCCTTTTCGTACTGGCTGCCCTTCATCCACATAAATTTTTTCGATAAAGCCGTTTACTTTCGGACGAATTTCTACATTCTGCTGACCTTCAATATTGGCAGAGAATTCCTGGTAAACGGTTGTGTTGGCTTTGCTTATCTTTTGAACAGCAAACGGCATAGGTCCCATGGCTTGTTGTTGCGGAGCTTCTTTTCCGCAGGAAACAACAATCAATGCCATCATAGCTATGGTTAAAATAGACTTGTTTTTCATATATATTTGATTAAGAGGTTCGGGTTATTGTTTTTCTATTTCATTAATTTTTTGAATAGAATCCTGTAAGAGCTTTTCAAAGTTGTGTATATAATCAAGATAGACATTTAAAACACTTCTTCCTTTTTCAAAATCGGCAGAAATTCTGTATTTTTCGTCAAATGCTTTTATTTTGTAAAAAACCTCTGTTTCCGAATGAAGTATCTGCAAATGATTTTTAATTCTGTCTGCCAGATTAGAAGGCCTGAAATGTTTTCTTCTGTCTCCCGGAATTGTGTAATAATTGATCTTACCCATTTTCAGCAACAGGTTAATATTGGTTGAAACTGAACTTTTGCTGGCTCCTGTAATTTCTACCAACTCATCAAAAGTGAGTCCTTTTATCCGGCAATTCAAAACTAATGTACCGGCAATCCGGGCCGCTAAGGGTGGAAGGTTATGGTGCTTTTCCATGTGAATTCCCAACATTTCAATCAGCTCTTGCTTTTCACTTTCTAAATTATCCATGTCATTTCCTTTTAAATTTCAGGACAAAGATAATTTTTAGTTCGTTTCAAACCGAACTAAACGAACTTAAATTTTTGTTAAATAAAAAAACCGGACTTAAATCCGGTTACTGATCATCCTGAATTTCTTCTATCGGTATTTCTTCCACAATTTCTATGGTAACTTTCATGGAACCATAGCCATGGTGTCTGGCAATATCTCTGAATGCCCTTTTAGACAGATCGATTTCACGTCCTTTAGAGAACGGTCCCCTGTCATTGATAACGACCATCGTTGACTTTCCGTTTGCTTCATTGGTTACCCGAACTTTTGTTCCGAAAGGGAGTTTTTTGTGAGCGGCGGTGTATTTTTTGTTGTCAAAGATTTCGCCGCTGGCTGTTTTCCGACCCGTAAACTTATCGGCATAGTAGGAAGCGTGGGCTCCTTTTTTATACAGTTTGAAGGTAAAATTACCTTCTGTCAGAACACTGTCAACTGCGGTTGAATCTTTTTTTATCGTATCGTTTTCAGTAATCCGTAAAAAAGCAGGCCGTTCAAAACGGCAATTCCTAAATGAAAAACTGCTGAAAAACAGTATGGCTAAAAGGCCAAACACAAGGAGTTCGGTTTTATGTTTCATCATCCAACTTTTTAGTGTTTGTTTCATTTAACAAATTGTGTTCCAAAATGAAAAAACCACGCAAAACGTGGTTCATTTAAATTTATGCTAACCAGGAACTCCAGGGAATCCGGCTTAATATGAGCAACAACCCAATCCCGTAAAAAAACAGAATCTTTCTGAATTTAAGTTCCGGTGCTGCTTTTTTGTGTTTAGACCATCCGATGGTTATCAAAGCGATCGCAATTAAATTAATCAGCGGATGTTCCAACATGGTCAGTCGTAATTCCGCAATCTTCATTGCCCCTTCCGTTCCAAAAGCCTTAATTCCTTTTTGCGAAACAAAATACACCGCTATTCCCAACAACAGCTGAACATGTGAAAAAATCAAGGCAAAAAGTGATATGCGTAAATCTTTGGAGGAAAATACTTTTTTGGAGGTATAGCCCAACAAAGCGTTCAGAACCGCAATAAAAAGTACAACAAGAGCCAGATAAGCCCACCAGGAATGAAGTTTTTGTAGTAATTCGTACATAGCTTTAATTTTTTGAATAACAAATATAATCAAAAAAAAGATAAGCCTTCGGTTAAATTAACCGAAGGCTTTTTAATCAAAACAAATGAATCAAATAATTATTTAATTAAAAGTATATCTAACTCCAATTTGTGCTTGCCATCTTGAAGAGTTTAAGCCTTGGTCATCTATTTGATTTAACGATTGTTCTACTGCCGGGTTATAACGGAATGTTGGTGTAGTTCCATCTGCTAAAAATCCTACATGATTTAGCAATTGCACTTGGTCAAAAGTGGCAAAATAACGTTTTCCCCAATCTTTGTTTAAAAGGTTAGTAAAGTTAAAAATGTCGGCCGTTAACTCAAAAGTGTGTTTCTTGTTTTTAATGTTTAAGATAAACTCTTGTGCAAATTTTAAATCAATTACATGACTCCATTTTAAACGATCTCCATTTCTTTCGGCATAGTCACCTCTTCTGCTTCTCAGGTATTCATTTCCTTCAATGAAAGCATTTAAGGCTTCCCATTGTTGTTGAGGGTCTAATCCGGTTAATGGATCGTTCACTAAAACGATTTGTGATTGAGTAGCCGGTACAAAAATTAATGCCGAATTAGAGAAAGTATCATTTAACAATCTACCATTGTCATTATAAACATAGCTAATTGGTGCACCTTCTGCTCCTTCATAAAATAATCCGATTCTGGTTTTTAAGTATTTATTCCATTTATAAGTAAGGAATGAATTAGCCAGTACGCGATGACCTTGGTCAAAGTCAGATCGGGCTGTTCCGCCAATCGCATTTGATCCATTAACCGTTTCAATATTATTCCATTGTGAACTGTTTTGAGAAGAAGTGGCGTCAAATAAAGTAGTAGACTCTCCGTATGAATAGGTACCTTGTATACTGGCATCAATTTTATCTGAGGTGAAATTTCTGGTAAGAGTAAAAGCAGCATTCCAGGATTTTCCTTCACTGGTGTTTGAGGCTAAATAAATTCCTTGATACGTATTATCAATACGATTGTTTGCATTATAACGTGGTCTTCCGTCTGCACCGGTTAAGTTAGAAGCAGGCTCTCTTAAATTAATGTTTTCGTAAGTAATTGCACTGATATTATCGTTGTATGTAAAATCAGTTGTTAATCTAATTCCAAATGGTAGCTTTTGGTCAATTGCCACATTTGCTTTAAATACTTGTGGTAATTTAAAGTCCTTTGCGAATAAATCTATAACCCCGGAAAATTGTCCCGGAGCACCTGGATTTCCTTGGGCAGGAGCAATATTAGATGGCAATCCGGCAATTTGAGAACCTACACTTGTATTTGGATTAAAATTCGGCATATTCGGATTGGTAACACCATTAATATCAACATTTCCTTGTGTCACACCATTATTATTATATGCTCCGCCGGGCCATACTAACGGTAATCTCGAAGTAAAAATTCCTAAACCACCACGGATTTGAGTTTGCTTTTTGCCATTCACATCATAATTAAACCCTAAACGAGGCGAAATATGTGCTCTTGTATCTATTCTGCTGCCAACTTTTGCCCCTTTTAGGTCTTTTCCTTCAGCTTCTAAAAGAGGAATTGTTCTGTTGTTAAAATCTTCATTCACAATATAATCATCCCAAACGGGAACATCCACTCTAAATCCAAATGAGAATCTAAAATTGTCTGTAATTCTCATTTCATTTTGAATGTATCCCCCAAACTGCATTACGTCAAATTCTGCTGCTCCCTGAGAATCATCGCCATCTCCACCTACAAGAGAATAACCAATTCTAAATCTATTTGGTTTGTTGTTTTCTAAGAAGTCTTGTAGGGTATTGTATCGGTAATATCCATAATTTCTACCAAAGAAAACGTTTTTGGATGAACTGAATTCATTATGTGTTCCTATCGTTATTGTGTTGATTCCTGCCTGAATTTCAACATTATCTGTAATAGTAAAAATGTTTTGTTCTAATAAATTTGCTGTTGAAAAAGGTTCTGAACCGACAAAAATAGTTCCTAAACCATCTCTAATTTCTAAATAAGGGAAAGGATCTCCTAATGCATTGCGATCATCCTTAACACTGGTGTAACCCAACACTAAGTTATTAGAAACTTTATCACTGAATCTTGAACTTAATTCAATTGATGATGAGTTTGTGGTAGAGGTAAATTCTTGTGCACCATTATAAAAATTGATCGCTGTATTGGATGATCTGAAAGGTGAAATATTTACAGCTTTCACTAAACTATGACGAACAGCCAGTTTATGATTATCATTGATATTCCAGTCAACTTTTGCAATAAATTTATCACTCACCAAAGAACTATTTGTACTGGCATATTCGCCCGGATTATACCCATATTCTGAAATTAAATAATTTCTCAACTCATCGATTTTCGTTGCGGCTAAACCGGGCACAATATCCGGACTGTTGCCTTGCAGCGCAATATTTCCGATATAACTGTTTATCTCAAAAGGCTGTGGTGTTTCATTATCTTGTCGCTCATAGTTGATGAAATAAAACAACTTATCTTTTTTAATCGCACCTGCGGCTCTAACCCCTATAGTTGTTGCGTCAAACTCAGCAAGTTTACTTCTGTTGGTTGAACTAATTGCATTCGGTGTCATCCCCGCTAAATTTTGATTTCTGTTTAGATAATAAGCAGAACCTTCAAAATTATTTGTTCCTGATCGAGTGATTGCACTAATCGAGCCACCGGCAAATCCTGAAATTTTTACATCAAAAGGAGCAACTTGTACTTGAAATTGCTCGATAGCATCTACAGATATCGGACTTACCCCTGTTTGACCACCGTTGGTCCCGTTGGCAGCCAACCCGAAAACATCGTTGTTAACGGCCCCGTCAATATAAATAGCATTGAAACGGTTGTTTTGTCCGCTTATCGAAATAACATCATCTCCTCGCAACTGTGCTTGAGGAGTCAAACGAGCAAAGTCAGTAATATTTCTTGACAATGTGGGTAAATTTTGAATTCTTTTGGAATCAATAATGGTTTGGGCTCCTGTTTTTTTAGAATTAAAGTCGAGGTCTTTTGTTCCGGTTAATACCACTTCCTCCAGAGCACTAACTTCACTTTCTAAATCAATATTTATCAACCTAGAATCACCTAATTGAAGATAAATATTTTGACCTTTAAAAGGCTTGTATCCAACATAAGTTACATCCATAATATAAGGACCTCCTACTCTCATATTAGAAATTCGGTAAGCCCCTTTTTCGTCGGTAGTAGCTGTGTAACGTGTTCCGGAAGGTTCGTGTATAACAATTACAGTTGCTCCGGGTAATGAATCTTCGCCCTTTTCTGAAACTTTCCCCAAGATAGAGGCTGTTGTATTACCTTGGGCATACCCCTCTGTCATGAAGACAGATAAGAAAAAAATAAGCACGAATAAATGTAAATTTTTTTTCATCGTTTTTGATTTAATTTGACCGCAAAATTCAGCCATTACTAAACCACAATCGTTATGAAAATGTTAAGGAAAACAGCTTGATGATTTTATAATCTTATGCATACAAAAAGGAAACAATCGTCGTATAAAGTGGGTGTTTTAATCATCATTTGGAAATTAAAAACTGATAATATCATAACATACGTTTTTGAAAGTCATAAAAAAACCACGAAGGAATTTTCTTCGTGGTTAATATTATAAGGAAAAGAATATTTATTTCTTATCTAAAAAATACTTCAATAAAAAGTTGGTAGAACTATCGTGTTCTTTGATGTTTCCGGAATTAATTTCATCCAAAATGGAATTGGCCAATTGCTTTCCTAATTCAACACCCCATTGATCATAGCTGAAAATATTCCAAATTACTCCTTGTACAAAAATTTTGTGTTCATATAAAGCAATTAATTCTCCTAAGCTTTCAGGCGTCAGTTGATTAATCAAAATCGTATTGGTAGGACGGTTTCCTGAAAATATTTTAAATGGCAACAGAAATTCTGCTCTTTCACCGGAAATGCCTTGTTTTTCAAATTCTGCTGATACTTGTTCGGCTGTCTTTCCATTTAATAAAGCTTCGGTTTGGGCAAAAAAATTAGACATTAATTTATCGTGATGGTCTTGATTGCCATAAAGTGATTTAACATAGCCAATAAAATCGGTTGGAATCAATTTCGTCCCCTGGTGAATCAATTGAAAAAAGGCGTGTTGCGAATTGGTTCCGGGTTCACCCCAAATGATTGTACCGGTTTGATAGTTAACAGGATTTCCATCGCGGCCAATACTTTTTCCGTTGCTTTCCATGATACCCTGCTGCAGGTAGGGAGCCAGTTTTTGCAGGTATTGGGTATAAGGGATCAACGCTTCACTCTCTGCTCCGAAAAAATTGTTATACCAGACACTCAACAAAGCCAGCATAACCGGAATATTATGCTCAAACGGAGCGGTTTTAAAATGCTCGTCCATTTGGTTTGCCCCTTTTAATAATTTATCAAAATTATCAAAACCAACCGCTAAGCTAATGGATAAACCGACGGCACTCCACAACGAAAAACGTCCGCCTACCCAGTCCCACATCGGGAAAATATTGTCCGGGTGAATTCCGAATTCCGTCACCTTCTGAATGTTGGTTGAAACGGCCACAAAATGTTTGGCAACGTCTTCCTGTTGAGCCGATTTTAAAAACCAATTCCGGATGGTCTCCGAATTAGAGAGTGTTTCCTGCGTGGTAAACGTTTTTGAAACAATCACAAACAGGGTGGTTTCCGGGTTTAATGTTTTGATTACTTCCTGCACATGGTCGCCATCCACATTAGACACAAAATGTACATTCAGGTGGTTTTTATAATACTGAAGAGCATCTACTACCATGGCAGGCCCTAAATCGGAACCGCCGATACCGATATTAACCACATCCGTAAACGCTTTTCCCGTAAAACCTTTCCGGGTTCCGGAAACCACCTCATCGGTAAAGTGTTTCATCTTTTGTTTAACCGAATAAATTTCGGGCATTACATTCTGACCGTCAACCCAAATGGTTACGTCTGACGGAGCCCGTAAAGCCGTGTGTAAAACCGCTCTGTTTTCAGTCTGGTTGATCAAATCTCCTGCAAAATACTTCTGAATGGCCGTTTTCAGGTTAACTTCATTTGCCAATTCCAAAAGCAGGTTCACGGTTTCCCGGGTGATGATATTTTTGGAATAATCCACCAAAAAATCATTCCACTGCACATGAAATGCCGTAGTCCGCTTCGGGTCTTTTTCAAAAAGCTCCTGCATTGAAACATATTGCATATCTTCAAAGTGTTTCCGCAAACTTTGCCAAGCTGCTGTTCCGGATGGATTTGTATTTTCTAAAGCCATTTTATTTAAATTTTAAGGTCGCGATACTGTCTAATTCTCTCTTCAACGGGGCAATGTATTCCAAATAGGTTGCCTTGTGTTTTGCACTCATGGGCTCGGTATTCGGCAGAACCTGAGCCAGCGGATCCACCTGCACTCCATTCTTCCAAAAACGATAACACACGTGCGGTCCGGTTGCCAGACCGGTGCTGCCCACTTTTCCGATTACCTCACCCTGTGCTACCCGCTGGCCTTGTCTGACCAGGATTTTAGACATGTGCAGGTATTGGGTAGAATACGTTCCGTTGTGTTTTACTTTTACATAGTTGCCGTTTCCGGCGGTATATCCGGTGCGTTCCACTACACCCGATGCGGTTGTTTTAATAGGGGTTCCGTGCGGAGCGGCATAATCCGTTCCCTTATGGGCTTTCCAGGTCATCTGAACCGGGTGAAACCGTTTGGGTGAAAAACGGGAAGAGATCCGGAAGAAATCTAACGGAGCTTTTAAAAACATCGTTTTCAACCCTTTTCCTTCTTCGTCATAATAGTCCACTTTTTTAGATAAACTGTCTAATTTATACGGAAAAGCATAGAATTTTTTGCCTTTATGCTCAAAAAAGGAACTTTCCAACCGATCTACCCCGGCATAAATACTGTCGTTAATATACTTTTCATAAAAGGTAACGGCAAATTTATCTTCTTTCTGAATCTTAAAAAAGTCGATGGAATACTCATAAATCTTGGCCAGGTTATTTGCCACACCGGCATCCACTCCGTTTTTGTTGAGGGTTTCGGAAAGCGAACCATGAATAGCTGTGGCAATCGTTCTTCGTCGTATGGTAATGGGTTTTTGCCGGTTATAGGCTTTCACAACCGTATCCCGGAAATCAACTACGCTATAATTAATGTTATCTTTCTGATAAATAAAAACCTGTAGCCGGTGTGGGGCCTCTTTTGATTTTAACAGGGTGATGGGTTTTCCGATCCGTATGTCACGCATCTTAAAACTGTCCCGTATCTGTTCCGTTACTTCATGCACTTTGAACTGGCCAATGTCATGATTTCCCAGTAATTTGCCAAAGGTGTCGCCGCTTTTAATGGTGTCCTGAACAACCAGGTAATCGTTCAGCGTAAAGCCGAACTCAACGACAACCGGTATTTTGGGTTTGGTTTCTTCTTCTATAATGACTTTATCAACCTTTTTTTCACATGAGAACAGGCTCAATGCAAAGAAAACAGGTAGTATTTTGTTGAATTTCAATTTACTGCTTTTAATCTGATTAAACACTTTCTTTCTCTCCCCAGGTGGCCAACTCCTCTTGTGTCCACAAGGCGGGAAAGAATATTCTCCGCTGGTATTTGGGAAGCATGTATTTTTTCCAGTCGCTTCCGCCGGTTGCTTCGCCGCTTCCGTGACCGCTTTCAATGTATTTTTTGGCGGCGTGATAATGCCCCATAACCCAGGTGATGTTCACGGTGTAATCGTAATGCCGCATTGCCTGCACCAGGGCTTCGTTCTGCTGGTCTTCTGCCGGAAGCTGTTTGAATTTCTGCCAAAGATTACGGGTGTTATAGGTTTCCATAAAACGCAGAAACTCCGGTTTATATTTCTTTTCAAACGCCTGAATCAGATAGGATTTTTCGCCGGTCTGATAATCTTTTCCGGCTGCCTGCCAGTACAAATGCTCAAAAGCGTGCTCATAAGGCGTATTGCGGTCTATGGTTGCCCTGAAACGGTAATCAATCAGGTTGATCAGATCGGTAGAGGCAAATTCGATCAGGCGGTACTGAGCACTCTGAAATCCGCTGGCCGGGGTTAATGTATTGCGGAATTTCATATACTGCTCGACTTCCATTCCTTCTTTCATAATGGTAAATGAAGTGGTGAGCATATCAAAATAACGGCTGATCCGCATCATTTTTTCGGCAAAAAAAGTAGTGGACGGTTTTTCGGTTTCACACACCTGCTCTATTTCCCAGAGAATCATTTTAAACAACAATTCGTTCACCTGATGATACATGATAAAGACCATTTCATCGGGCAAGGTCGTACGTTGGATTTGCAGGTTCAGCAAAGCATCGGTCTGAATATAATCCCAATAGGTGATGGGTTTTGCCCACAAAAGTCCTTCTAAATGTGTTTCTGTTTTCTGGTTGATGCCCTGAAACTTCTCTTCCAATTGTTCCAGAATTTCTTCGTGTGCAGTGGTTTTCATCACGGTTTTGCTTTAACGGTAAATGTATGTTTCAGTCCTTTGAATTTTTCTAAATCTGCCTTGAGTGAACCCACGGCTAATTCGGCTTTGATCCGCAGCGGTAATTTATTGTCGTCGTCTGAAATCCAGACGGTTAAACTTTCCTGTTCCTTAAAAACACGTCCGGCCTGTACATAGGGCCTGAAGATCATGCTGGGAACAACGCCAAATTTAGTTTTTAAATCTTCACGACCGATGAATTTCAGTTTAAATTTTGTGGTTTCGTCATCAAAAAACATATCAATATCGATAGACTCTCCTACTTTTAATTTATCCACATTGGGGTGGTTTCGCAAATAATAGAACGTAGATAAAATGTCCTGTGTTTTATCCGGCACTTCAAACGTTCTTTCGGTTTTTCGTTTATAATCTTTAACCAGCACCGTATTGTCGTCCTGGTTAAAGAAACCTTCCTGATTTTTGGTGTATCCGCCTTCGTTAATTTTCCGTATAAACTGATACGGTTTTCCGGTTTGTTTGTCAAAATAGCTCTGGTAATCGTCTTCCACCTTAAAAAAAAACTTGGTTACACCGGTGGTGTAGCCGCGTCCTTTGGCGTGAAAAACCTTTTTGTTGTTCCTGACGGCTTCGTGCACACTGAGCTCGGCAACTCCGGCATTGATCAAACCGTAATGAATGCGGAACTCAAACCATTCGCCCACATCAAAAGCATCTTCCTTTTTGGGGAAATCGGTTTGCGAATCGAAACTGGCTGTCGATAGAAACAAACATATTAACAGTATTTTTTTCATAAAATTTTATCTTTTGCCAATAGCCGTCGCAATTTCTGTTCCAAATGTACTAAAACTAAAAAAGACCTCAAAAAATGTGAGGACTTTAATATTTTTTTTTGATTGTTTTAGGAAAGAGTGAATTTTTCAGGTGTACTTTCTTGAATTTTTCACGTACTATAATAGGGGTGGTTTAAAAATCAATTTTATCAAAAGTCTGGAAGTGAGATATGAGGTCTTTTTTTTTGAATCAACACACGATTAAAAAACACAAAACCCAACCGAGTCCGATTGAGTTGTATGCTATTAACTAACCAAAAAAAACTATAAATTATGAAAAATTTACATGTTGCAATGAAGGTAACCACTCCTCCGTTTTTGCGAGTGCAAAGGTAATCAGTTTTTTGAATTTTTTTTAACGAAAGACCGACTTTAACATTATTTTGACAAAAAATGTGTTTTTTAACCGTGTCAAAATTAATTATTGACAATATTAAATCGTTTTTGCTTTATTCTTTTCAACAAAAACAGAAGTATATCAGGTAAAAAACAATACAAATCCGTTAAGGTTGTTTTCTAAAAAAACAGCCTTAACGGATTGTGAGGTATAAAAAACTTTTACAGCGTTCCCCGTAACGCCTGTTCTCTTTCAATACTTTCAAACAAAGCTTTAAAATTACCTGCTCCGAATCCCCGGGCTCCCATACGCTGAATAATTTCAAAGAAAAGGGTTGGCCTGTCTTCTACGGGTTTGGTGAAAATCTGCAACAGGTAGCCTTCCTCGTCTGCATCAATCATGATACCCAGCTTTTGCAGTTCGCTGATATCTTCTTTAAATTTAGACATGTGGTCTTTTAACCGTTCCGGAATGGCATCATAATATGCCTGCGGTGGTGTGCTCAAAAACTCCACGCCTCTTTTTCGCATTTCCGCAACGGTTGAAATGATGTCGTCTGTCGCTACAGCTATATGCTGCACACCGGGACTTTCATAAAAATCCAGGTATTCTTCAATCTGTGATTTTTTCTTTCCTTCGGCCGGTTCATTGATCGGAAATTTAATTCTCCCGTTCCCGTTGCTCATTACTTTACTCATCAGAGCCGAGTATTCTGTCGTAATCTGTTTGTCGTCAAACGACAGGAAATTCACAAATCCCATGACCTCTTCATACCATTTTACCCACACATTCATTTCATTCCAACCCACATTGCCCACCATGTGATCTACATATTTTAACCCTACAGGAGCCGGGTTATAGTCTGATTCCCAAACCTTGTAGCCCGGCAGGAAAACACCGTTGTAGTTTTTGCGTTCCACAAACATATGCACGGTTTCGCCATACGTATAGATTCCGGCACGCACTACCTCACCAAATTCATCGGTTTCAACCGTTGGTTCCATAAAAATCTTTGCTCCCCGTTTGGTTGTTTCTTCAAACGATTTGCGGGCATCTTCTACCCACAAGGCTACTACTTTTACACCGTCTCCATGTTTTTTAACATGCTCACCAATCGGCGAATCACTTTTTAAAGCAGTGGTCAGCACCAACCGGATTTTATCCTGCTTCAGCACATAGGAAGCCCGGTCTTTTACACCGGTTTCCAGTCCGGCATAGGCCAGTGACTGAAACCCGAACGCTGTTTTATAAAAGTGAGCGGCCTGTTTGGCATTACCCACATAAAACTCTACATAATCTGTTCCTAAAAGCGGAAGGAAATCCTGGGCTCCTTCAAATATTTTTTCTAAACCGTATTCTACTGATTTTATTTCTTGTGACATACTCTTTTAATTTGTCAATTGGTTAATGTGTCGATGTGTCAATTTAGAAAACTGCTAAAATTGCATTACAAAAACCAATTGGGTTAAACTTTATTTATTAATTTTTGAAGTTGCTATTATTTTATTTGTGATTTTTAAAATATCAAACCATTCTATTAACAACTCTTCTGTATCAGGATAACGTTCAAGTTCATTACATAAAAACAACCAAAATTCGGTTTCATCTGCTTCTTTCATTGCTATTTTAAATTTGTGTATAAATCGGCTTTGCTTTCTGCATTTTGAGCTTCTTTAATATTTGCTCCAATTGATGTGCCGGACTTGAGCAATTGATTGGCAACAACAAACTTTTGTTTTCCTCTAATTTTTTCGGTGTATAAAACAACCTTCTTGGCAAACTCGAATGATTTTACAAGAATTAAATTTTCCTTGTACTTTTCTTTAAATGTTATCATGGCTTATAGAATTAATGTGTCAATTTCTCAATGTGTCGATGTGTCAATTGACTGATTTGTTTACAAATGTTTTTAAATTATTAATGTCTTTTTTTAAATATAATTTCTAATATCTTCATTACTACTATTCCTCATTGCCGAATTGACTAATTGACTAATTGCCACATTATCAAAGCCAAGACTGGTAATATTTCTCATCGGCAATTTTCATAGCTTCTTCTGTGACCATCAACGGTTTAAAGGTGTCAACCATCACGGCCAGCTCTTTGGTTTCCGTTTTTCCGATGCTGCGTTCATAAGCCCCCGGATGCGGTCCGTGCGGAATTCCTGCCGGATGCAGGGATATATTTCCGGGTTTTACGTCGTTCCGGCTCATAAAGTCCCCATCTACATAATACAACACCTCATCGCTGTCAATGTTACTGTGGTTATACGGTGCCGGAATCGAAAGCGGGTGATAATCATACAGCCGCGGCACAAACGAACAAACCACAAATGCATCGGTCTCAAATGTCTGATGAACCGGTGGCGGCTGATGTATTCTACCGGTTATCGGTTCAAAATCGTGAATGGAAAAAGCATACGGGTAATTAAACCCGTCATAACCCACCACATCAAACGGGTGCGAGGCATAAATCATTTCAAAAATCTCGTCCTTTTTCTTTACTTTAATCATAAAATCGCCTACTTCATCATGTGTTTCCAATTCGGTGGGGCGGCGTAGATCCCGCTCGCAATAAGGCGAATGCTCCAACAACTGTCCGAACCAGTTCCGGTATCTCTTGGGGGTGTATATAGGTCTTCTCGATTCTACGATAAACAGACGGTTATCTTGGGTATCAAAATCGATTTTATAGATAATGCCGCGTGGAATCAATAAATAATCCCCGTATTTGAAATCGAGGTTTCCTAAAAAAGTACGCAGCTTACCGCTTCCTTTGTGGATAAAAATCAGTTCGTCTGAATCGGTGTTTTTATAAAAATAATCCTGTGTCCTGTTTTGAGGGGCTGCCAGCGTAATGTGGCAATCCGCATTGGTCAGCACAATTTTACGGCTGTCCAGGTAATCCTTTTCGGGCGTAACATCAAAACCGTGCAACTTGTACGATTGCATATTATTGGCTTTGGCAATGGCCGGAGCCACTGAATATTGCCTACGGATTTCTTTCACCTGTGTTGGGCGGTGAACATGGTATATGTTGGAATACATCCCGTCAAAACCAACCGTCCCGAAAAGCTGTTCATAATACAACTCTCCATCGGGTTTGCGAAACTGGGTGTGCCTTTTGGGAGGAATTGCTCCTAATTGATGATAAAATGGCATCTTTTTGAATTTTAATTAAACAATTGAAGTCCTGTGGATACATTGGCTAATTGACTCATCGGTCAACTACCACATCAAATCATTCCGGATTCCGTTTGATAAGGAATTGAAGGAAGTCTAATAATCCGGGCCAAAAAGTATTCATTCTGAAAATTATCTGAGGTTAATTCTGGTTTTTCCTGATGTTAACGCCCACAATAATGCCAAGACCAAAAGCCACTAAAAACCCAAGAATTACAACCATTTTTTATGATTTTACCAAAATATAACACAAATATCGTAAAAATTTGAATACAACACAATTAAAACCAAAAACCTACACTGAACCATGTGTGGTGGTCTTTGGTTTCCGGCGACCAGCTGTGTTTGATTTCCACCGGACCAAAAATGGTCTCCAGACCATAGCCAAAGCCATAACCGGTATAAGTAGGTTTGGTCAGCCATTCATCCGTTTCAAAAATTTTATCTCCCGCATTGGCAAAATTGGCCGAAAAATTAAGGTGATTCTTTTTGAAAATTTCATAATCCAGTTGAAACATGGCCTTGACATAACTGTTTCCGGCAAAACTCAAAAAATCATAGCCGTAAAACGGTTTGAAGTTGTTTACCGGATAGAAACCATATCCGCCGAAAACAAAATTAAAAAACGGAACCGTTTGTTCGCCAACACTAACTCCGCCATCCGTTTGAAGTAAAAGAGTGGTTCGGTTAAATAGTTTTTGTGCCATCCCGGCTTCGGCCTTGAGAATGGAAAAATTGTTGAACGTATTGGTATAATTGGAAGAAAACAGAAATGCCTGTACATCTCCGTTAAAAAACCACCCGCTCTTCGGAAAGTATTTGTTGTCAAAAGTATCATATTTTAAATACCCGAAAGCACTCAAATAGTCACTGTTTTCAATAATCGGATTTCCGGTATTTAGGGTTTCTGACTTTAGTTTAAGGTGTTTGTATTCTAACCCGCCGGCCACCACAAACTTCTGAATAAAAACAGTCTGCATGTAGATCTGGTTTGTAAAATCAGAAAAATTTACATTAATGGAATTCACATCCGGTGAGGTAAACAAGACGCCCTGGCTGAAATCGGTGGTTACATTCCGGTTAAAACCGGTAAAGCGGGACTTGATGCCAAAACTCCAATAAAACCCATTGTCCACATAATAGTCTAAATAATACCTGAAGTTGTCACCCAACACCACATCAGCAGAAAGAATATCGTTTTTGAACAACATTTTCTTTTGGGTAAAATTGACCAAAATACCGCTTTTGAACAACCCGTCGTAATGCAGGCCCAGCTTTAAAAAAGCCTTATACGGATTTTCCGTTAAGTTTAAGTGAATGCGGTCACCGCCACCCTCCATGTCTTTTTCAAGGGTATAATTGATAAATCCGAAGTTTTGTGTGGCACTAAGGTTTTCAATCCCCTGTTTTAATTGGGAGAAACTGATTTTTTTTCCGGCCTTAAACCGCAGTTTTCCCACGATGTAAGCCCGGGTATAATTATCGAGCGGCGTATGGGTAATGGCAGAAACAAACAGACTGTCTCTTTCGGTCAACGGAACAACTGTTTTTTGTTTTTGATAGGAAGTACTCAGCTGATGCAGTTGTTCAACAACACGCTGAGCAGCTTCCCGGCCGCTCTCTATAATTTTAGTGCCTTTGTCAAACGAAATTACCGAAAACTCTTCCACATTGGGCCGGATATAAACATCGGTCATTTCTCTCTTCTGCTGCATTTTCTGAATCATCTGCAAATTCGAAATCTGCACCAGAATACGGGTGGCATCTTTCAGGGATTCACGATCTTTTAAATCATCCTGCACATCAACACCTATGATGATATCGGCTCCCATTTTTTTTACTTCATCAAGCGGGTAATTATTAACAACTCCACCATCTATGAGGTATTTTCCGTCTATGATAACGGGTGAATACAGCGAAGGAAAAGCCCCGCTGGCCAGAATAGACTGAGCCAGAAATCCTTGGTCCAGCACCACTTCCTGTCCGGTTTCAATATTGGTGGCAATACACAAAAAGGGAATCGGCAGCTTTTTAAAGTCCCGTTCGTGTCTGACAGAAGCGGTTAAACGGGTAATCATGTTATAATTATACAGCCCTTTAGACAAGGCTGTCGGAATACCGATTTTAAACTTATCAAACGGCAAGGTCACGGCATACCGTTCGTCATTGGCTTTTTCGTAGAAATTTTTGGAAGAGCGGGGAATAAAATCCTGAATCACCGCATCATAATCCGTATGGTTAAAAATACTGTCCAGCTGGGTAGCCGTATAGCCCGAAGCATATAATCCGCCAACAATGGCTCCCATACTGGTTCCGCCGATATAATCGATTTCTACGCCGGCTTCTTCTATCACTTTGAGCACCCCGATGTGGGCCAATCCTTTTGCTCCCCCACCGCTCAACACCAACCCGATTTTTGGTTTTTTTGGAAGGGAATCCTGGGCTTTGGCGGTATAAAAAGTCAGGGTAAACAACAACAAAAGACAAATCCTTCCAAGCCCTTTTTCCGTCGTTATCCTCGTAACATAGTGGAGCGATAGCGGCGAAAGCGGGAAAACGGAGACCAAAAAGGCAGGAACGATTCGCTTCAAAATTGTATTAGTTTGATATGTTTTGGTAAAATTCGTGAATTTTTTTTGCTTTTGATGCACCAATCACGTCAGAAATTTCACTTTCGGTAGCCAAAGCCAATCTTTTAACACTTTTAAAATGTTTTAATAACGTAATCATCGTTTTTTCGCCAATACCGGGAATGGTTTCGAGCGAAGTCTGCAAGGCTGATTTACTCCGTTTGTCCCGGTGGTGTGTAATGCCAAACCGGTGGGCTTCATTTCGCAATTGCTGAATGATTTTGAGCGTTTCCGATTTTTTATCCAGGTACAGTGGCACTGAATCACCCGGATAAAACAGTTCTTCAAGCCGTTTGGCAATACCGATAATGGCAATTTTTCCGCGTAACCCCAGATCGTCCAGACTTTTCAGGGCTGAGGACAACTGTCCTTTTCCGCCATCGATAATAATCAGTTGCGGCAACGGTTGCTGTTCGTCTAAAAGCCGTTTATACCGGCGGTACACCACTTCTTCCATCGAAGCAAAGTCATTCGGTCCTTCGACGGTTTTGATGTTGAAATGGCGGTAATCTTTTTTGCTGGGTTTTCCGTCTTTAAACACCACACAGGCAGCTACGGGATTTGTTCCCTGAATGTTGGAATTATCAAAACATTCAATGTGCCGGGGTTCGGCTGAAAGGCGTAAATCTTTTTGCATTTGGGCCATAATCCGGTTGGTATGCCGTTCCGGATCTACGATTTGAATTTGTTTTAACTGTTCCAAACGATGGTATTTGGCATTGCGTTGCGAGAGTTCGAGAATTTGTTTTTTGTCGCCCAATTGCGGAACGGTGACTTTAATTTTATCGCCGAAATCAAGTTCAAACGGCAGGATGAGCTCTTTGGAAGTAAGGTGAAAACGCTCCCGAAGTTCTACCACTGCCAATTCCAGCAACTCTTCGTCCGTTTCATCCAGTTTCTTTTTCATTTCTAACGTATGCGAACGGATAATGGCCCCATGAGCAATTTGAAGAAAATTGACATACGCCATGGTTTCATCTGACACAATGGAAAACACATCGATGTTTGAAATTTTAGGATTAAGGATGGTGGATTTGGCCTGATAGTTCTCCAGAACATCTATTTTTTCCTTGACTTTCTGGGCTTCTTCAAACGCCATCTCCCGGGCAAATGCATTCATTTTTTGTTTAAATGCCTTTAAACTGTCTTTGAAGTTTCCCTTTAAAATTTCGCGGATGGCATCCACCTGATTCTGATAGTCTTCTAAGGTTTCCAGTCCTTCACAAGGGCCTTTGCAATTGCCGATATGGTATTCTAAACAGACTTTGTATTTGTGATTCCGGATATTATTTTCGCTTAAATCGTAATGACATGTCCGCAACGGATATAATTCTTTGATTAAATCCAATAAGGTGTTTACCGTTTTAAAATTGGTATAGGGGCCAAAATATTCCGAGCCGTCCTTAATCATTTTACGGGTGGGAAAAATACGCGAGAACGGTTCTTTTTTAATGCAGATCCACGGATAGGTCTTGTCGTCTTTCAGGTTGATGTTATACCGGGGCTGCAGTTTTTTAATCAGGTTATTTTCGAGCAAAAGAGCATCCTGCTCAGAAGTCACCACAATATGCCTGATCTCTGCAATTTTCTTTACCAACACTGCCGTTTTGTAGTTATCGTGTGACTTTGTAAAGTAAGAAGAGACCCTTTTTTTCAGGTTCTTGGCCTTCCCCACATACAGAATTTTTCCGTCCTTATCAAAGTACTGATAAACACCCGGACTGTCGGGAAGGGTCTGAAGCTGGAGTTCTAGCGAATTAGTCTGCATAGTACAAATATATCAGTAAAAAAAGCAGCATGCAACAGAAAAAGAGCGAACATTTATTCTATTTCTTTTCTGTCAAACGATTTAGTTTTACCGAAATATTTTGCGTATGACCTATTGAAAAAAATACAGTTCTCCGGAGAAAAGGGCCCGGATTGAAAATGCTCTTTCGGGAAATATTAACCTTTCAAAAAGTATTTCATCAGGCTTTCAAACCTTCAAATCAGACGGGAAGGTGTTTTTATGACAATGCTCCGTTTCTCAAAAAAGTCATACTTTGCACAAATGTTCGTTTTGAAACCGTCAGCAATAGCCAATCGCTTTAAACTCGTGTCCCAATCTTATTTACAGGACAACAAATCGTATAAAATTGTGGTCAAGGGTCATGTAGAGCCCAAACATTTAAACCCGTAGTGCATGACTAGTTAGCCACAGATACACAGCTTTTTTATATTTTTATCCGGAAAATTATATTTCACAAATTTAATCGAATGCAAAGCATTCAATATCCGTCTAATTTTTACTTAATTTTTTTAAATTATTTTAGATTTAGTAGCTGTGAATCTGTGGCTAAAAAACAATGAAGTGTAAAACAATGCATTACGTTTTTAATGATAATGCACTACGGGTATTTTAACTATTTTTACAACCGAATTAAAAGCGTTGATGTATGTTTAAAAAAGAACTCCGGTTACGTTACAAGGCTCTCCGGTCTGGTCTTTCACCACAAGTGATTGAAGAAAAAAGCATGGCTATTGCCAACCAACTGCTTCGGTTAGCCATTTGGGAAAAGACCTACTATCACCTTTTTTTAACCATCGCAGAGCAAAAAGAAATTGACACTGAATTTATCCTGCAGATCTTGGCCGGAAAGGATAAAGAAACGGTTGTTTCCAAAAGTGATTTTACCACCGGAGAAATGACTCATTTTCTGTTGACGGATAATACCCGGATCAGAAAAAACGAATACAATATTCCGGAACCGGTGAATGGTCTGGAAGTTCCGGTCGCTAACATCGAAGTGGTTTTTGTTCCGTTACTGGCTTTTGACAAACGCGGTCACCGGGTTGGCTACGGAAAAGGATTTTACGACCGTTTTTTGGCTAAATGCAACCCCGGAACCCTGGCCATCGGACTATCACTTTTTGAACCGGAAGAACAAATTGAGGATGTTTCGGAGGCTGACATACGATTGGATTATTGCATCACACCGCACAAGATATATCCCTTCAATTAAGCAGAAACTTCTTGGGCTAAATCATCTGTTTGTTCTTTCTTGGAAGAACCAAATGCCTTTTTATTAAACACAATCAAAATTCCCACACCGGTGGAAATAGCCATATCGGCAATGTTAAAAATAGCATTAAAAAAGGTAAAGTAATTTCCGCCCACAACCGGAAGCCATTCCGGTAACGTTCCCTTCCAGATAGGGAAATACAGCATATCCACTACTTTTCCGTGAAACCACGTTCCGTAAGGGTTTTCAGAGAATAACGTTGATGCCGCATGGTGACTGTCGTTAAAAATCACGCCATAAAAAACGCTGTCAATAATATTACCGAATGCTCCTGCCAGGATTAAGGCAACGGCCACAATCAAATAATTTGAACTCTGTTTCTTAACACTGTCCCACAACCAATAACCGATTCCAAAAACGGCCACAATACGGAATAATGTTAAAAATAACTTCCCGTAATTTCCCGGGATTTTAGTCCCCCAGGCCATGCCTTCGTTTTCAATGAAATGAATGCGAAACCAATCGAAAACTTTGATTTCTTCTCCTAAAACAAAATTGGTTTTGATATATAGTTTAGATACCTGATCAACTAACAAGATGATAAAGACGATCAAATAAGCTTTCTTTAAGGACATTCTTCAGATTTTATGGTGCAAAAATAGTAATATTCTCAAACAAAAAGGGAAATATGCTGTTTACGGCCAAAACTTTAAATAATTTTTAGCATTTCACGCAACCTTTTGTCTTTTTTTCATCTTCCGTTTATTAAAAGTATATTTACATTTGTTCAACCTAACCTTACTGATAATGAAAACATTAAAATTACTTTGCTTATCCTTCTTCACCTGCTTTCTGGCAAGCTGTAACCAGGATGATGACCGTTCGGGAGAAACGGCAAAATTTGCTGTACCGGTTATCAAATCATTGAATGCTTTACGGAGTTCCATTTCGGTAACTGCTGCCCAACCAACCCATGCAGACGGAAAAATTTATGTTGCCGAAAACCTTCTTTTTTATGTGGCTCAGGAATCCGGCATTCACATTTTTGATAATTCTAATCCTTCTGACCCTCAAAACACCGCTTTTATCAATCTGGAAGGTGTGCATGACATCGCGGTAAAAGGCCACTATCTGTATGCCGATAATTTTGTGGACCTGGTTGTTTTTGATATTGCTGACCTTAACCATATTGAGGTGGTCAGGATTGCCGAAAATGTAATTTCCTTTTATCCTGCCTATCCTGATGATGCGGAGTTTTACGCTTATGATGTTTATCCGTCAGAAGGTGAAATCATGGTTGGGTTTAAAATAGAAAACCGTCAAAGACCCTCTGATGAAGAGATCCTTTGGTCTAATGATGCCTTAGCCTCCTTTGAAAGTGCAAACGGCGGTAGTGTGGGAACAGGGGGGTCCTACGCCAGGTTTCAAATCAACAACAATGCTTTATATACCGTTGAATCATTTAATTTAAAAGTATTCAATATCACCAATCCTACTGAAACTTTTTATGATAAAACGGTTTACATGAGCGAATGGTTAGGTGGTGGCGTATTTGAAACTTTGTTTAAACAAAAAGAGTTTCTTTTTATTGGTTCTACCAACGGAATGTATATTGTGAATGCTTACGATGAGTTCAATCCTTATTTTGTATCCGGTTTTGCCCATGCTACGGCCTGCGATCCGGTGGTGGTTTACGGAGACACTGCCTATATTACCGTTCGGGGAGGCTCTAATTGCGGTTCGATTGAAGACCAGGTCAATGTCATTGACATCACCAACATTCAAAACCCGACCCTGCTGTCTACCTACCTGTTAAACCAACCTTACGGATTAGGCATCCTGAACAATGTGCTGTATGTTTGTGCCAATGGTAAACTGAACGTTTTTGATGCAACAAATTCTGCCGAGTTACTCCTAATGAATACGTATGAAACAGACGTAAAAGACGTCATCGCTTTAAACTCCCATCTGATTGCCGTGGGAACCAACAAAATCATTCAATATAACTATGGCGAAAATCACACGTTGGAAGTGATGAGTGAGGTGAATTTTTGATTTGCACTGAATTCTTTTTAAAAGTGGTAAAATAATTTATACCTATTCCCGTTCAAAATTAACCCAGATAGTCAAGTACTATTTGGGTTTTTTATGGTTTTACAATTAGGAATTTAAAAGTTCTGATTTAGCTTAACTTATAATTTCATTGATATCAAATCTGCTCAGAATAAAAAATTAAAAAAAATTAGGTTGTAATAAATATTTCATTAACTTTGTTTTTCAAAGTACTTTAAAAAATACGAAATATGAAAATCAATCTGGAAAATTTTAAAAATTATTTTAATCAAATCGGGGTTAAAGCGAGTGTTTCCGTAACTATTTTAGGAATAGTTATGCTTACGATAGCTCTTATCGGGCTAAGAATAAACAACGATGCTATGCAAACGTTGTGTGTTTTTAGTTTATTTGTAGGATTGGTTTATGGCGTTATTGTCTCTTTCAAACTAATCAGAAAAAGAGAAGAATTTATTCACCTGGTTCCTTTCTTGATTTTAAATTGGTTTATTGGATGTTTTTGTACCAACGTACTCATTAATATTTTTGAAAACTTACCGGTTTGGGTTTATGTACTTACTTTTTTATTTTGCTTTTCAAATTTTTTCATTTATAGCAATTTTAAAAGCAAATGGATTATACCAATTTCATTTTTTATCAACGGAATAACAATTTTATTAATCGTTTATTACGCTATCTATTTAATGCCATTAACCTTCTATTCTGTTGTAGGGATTTTGGCTTTAGGATTAGGATTCTATGGTTTGGTTCCTTTCATAGTACTTGTTATTCACACATTTAGATTGGTTAAAACACTTCCTAAGAACAAAAACAATCTCATTTCATTTAGCAGCGGAATGATGTTAACAATACTAAGCTTTGTTGTTTTTACGATTCAATTAAATAAAGAAAGTGAAAAAATTAGAAGTCATTCCATTTTAAAAACATTTGAAACCAACTCTGATTTGCCAACTTACATTACCGTTTCTCAAAGTTTAAAGCCTAATTTTTTTAATGAAATTTTACTTAAAAAAGACTTAGTTTATACTTCAACGGAGAATTTCTTTGATTCTCAACAGTTTCGTTTTTTTTCTGCTAAACAATATAACGAACGAAAATCGCACAATCCTTTTGTGAATGTGGCTTATTTTTATACAAAAGATTCAGGATTGAGTGTTGATGATCGAATAAATATTTTAAAATCAAATTTTGATAAAAGACTGGAAACAGAAGAACAATTGTGGAGTGGAGATGATTTAATTACGAAAAACATAAAAGAAGATGTAAAAATTTATCCAAACGAAAGACTTGCATATACCGAAATCACCATGGATATTGCTATTGAAGAAATGACTTGGAATCCTAAAGAAGCTATTTATTCTTTTCAACTGCCGGAAGGCTCTGTGGCAACATCGCTTTCATTGTGGGTGAATGGAGTTGAACGAAAAGGTATTTTAACCACAAAAGAAAAAGCTCAAAAAGCCTACACTCAAATCGTTGGTGTTGAAGCTCGCGATCCGTCTTTAATGCAATGGAGAGAAGGCAGTAGAGTGGTTGTTAGAGTTTTTCCTGTTAGTTATGATTTACCAAGAACTTTTAAATGCGGTTTTACAACACCTCTGAAATTAGAAAATAATAAATTAAAATACCAAAGTTTAAACATAAAAGGTCCAAATATTTCAAATGCTGAAACGCTTTCGAGACTTCAAATTTCGGGCAATGAAAAATTTGATTCGGATAAGAATTTCGAATTGAAAAACAACTTTTACATCAATGAATCAAGAGGTTTGGATAAATGGGAAGCTTTTCTTCCTATCAGCAATTCAACTTACACGAGTTCGTTTATTTGGAAAGACAATGTGTATGAAATCAATCCGATAGAAAGTGGAAACAATTCATTTATTCCATCTGAAATTGTGTTGGACTTAGACAGTAATTGGTCATTAGAGGAAATCAAAAAAATCGTCAACCTCAACAAAAATAAATTCACGATCATTATTAATAATAAAAAAGAAGAAATCAATTCAGCAAACTATGAAACTGTTTTTACTCAATTTGAAAATTTACAGTATTCTCTTTTACCGTTATATACTTTATCAGAAAACAGTTTAATTATAACCAAAAGCGGCTCATACTCTGCCAATTTTGAAGAATTACAAACCTCAGAATTCTTAAATAAAATAAAATCAGGCACAAAACAAAAACAACTTAAAGCAATTAATATTTCTTCAGAAATTAACCCGTTTTGGCAAACCATTAAAGAACAAAAGTATGTTGAATTTATTCAAACAGATCTAGATAATGCTTTGAAATTAGTAAAAAACAATCAGTTTCTATCGCTTACAACTGATGAAAACAGAGTAAATATTGAACCCGCTGGCATTTCTATACATAAAAAAGAAAAGTTCGAGAAACTCTCAAGCAATGGATCAAATCACATCTACAGAATGTATGCTTTTGGAAAAGTACTGGAAGAACAAGTAACTATTCAAAACGATTCTTTAGCAGTTAATAAATATGTTGCTTTGGCTCAAGATGCTAATATTGTAACGCCAATCACATCATTAATTGTTTTAGAAACAGACGAAGATTATACTAAACATGGCATCGAAAAAAACATTGACACTTTAGGAAACGCTTCCATTAACAACGATGGTGCTGTACCAGAACCGCACGAATGGGTTTTAATTATCTTAACCTTAGTTATCCTTTTTGTTTACTATAAAAAAAGAAAAAAACAATCAGTTTAAATGAAGTTTTTATACCAAAATAAAATTACGTTATCCATTCTCGCCATCCTTTTTTTGTTGGTGCTGAATTACAATGTGATAAATTTTGGCATTTCAAATGATTTTTTTGGAATATTTTTTTCTATAATTTTATTTTTTATTGGTGGACGAAAAACAAATCTCAAGATCTGTTATTGGCTAGTTGGATTAATTATTTTGTTTGAATTTATTAGCTTCAGATTACACACAAAATCGCTTCATTTTTTATCAATTGCTTTTTTTATTTGTTTGATTTATTATAGTTTAACTAAGAAATTTTCGTTCATTGCTTTTATTTGTATTCTATTGTTCTCCACCGTTTTCAATAAGTTTTTTGAACATTTAACATCCGAAATTAAACAATCACTCTGTAATATTGTCTATCACACGTTAAAAAATTTCATTGAAATTGATAAAGTGGAAGGGGTAAACTTTTTTATCAACGGAGCAAGAATCACAATTGACACAGCGTGTATGGGATTATCAATGTTTAAAACCGGATTACTCACTGGAGCAATTCTACTAACACTTGAAGAAAAAAAGCAAAATCGGTATTTTGGAATAATTCAGATTTTACTTTTCTGCTTATTCGTAATTCTTTTAAATGTTATTTCAAATTACTTTAGAATTATTGCTTTGATTTTATTAAAATGCACCGAAGAGAACCTTCTTCATCATGCAATAGGATTGTTTTGTTTTGTTGTTTATCAAGTTGTTCCTATGTTATTTCTTATCCGATATTTCAAACCAACTATAGCAGAAATAAACACATCAAATTTTAATTCGAAACTAATGCCAATTGCAGTTGCTTTCTTAATTGTTCTTTTGACAAGTTTTGAAATGAAAAACCCAATAAATCATGATTTACTAAAGGATATTGATGCACAATACAACTTAAAAGAGGGAAGATGGGTTAATGTAGAAGTTTTTAAAATTGAAACAAAAGAAAAACTAATTTACATCAAAACCCCATCGCACAAACCACTTATTTGTTGGACAGGCGACGGTTACAAAATACTTCAAGCCAAAGAAGTTTTAGCTGATAATCAAAAAGTATGGTTTAATATAATGGAAAAAAATTCCGTTTTATACGAGTCTTTATGGTGGTATGAATGTGGCAACAAAAAATATACGTCATTTCTCGAAGTAATGTCGATGAAATTAATTTACAACAAACCAATTCGATTGATCAATGAAGTAAAAAGAGTTGATTCTGAAAAAGAAATGGCTCAAGATAAAAAGTTGTGGAGAAAACAAAAAAGAGATAACCCAAAAAGTTATCTCTTTTTTATTGTTATATTTTTACCTTCAAATCTCAGCTGCTTAGCAACTCAGCTAATTTATCGTTGCATATTTTTAGCCTCTATGCTCATCGTGGCATGAGGAACCAGTTTCAGACGTTCTTTTGAAATCAATTTGCCGGTTACTTTACAAACACCGTACGTTTTGTTTTCTACTCTGAAAAGGGCGTTTTTTAAATCGCGGATAAATTTTTCCTGGCGAATAGCTAATTGAGAATTGGCTTCTTTGCTCATGGTTTCACTGCCTTCTTCAAATGCTTTGAATGTAGGCGAAGTATCATCCGTCCCGTTATTCAAATCATTCATATAAGCACTTTTGATGAGTTCCAAATCATTTTGGGCTTTCTCAATTTTTTTTAAGATAATTTCTTTGAACTCCGCCAAATCGGCTTCTGAGTATCGTACTACTTCATCTGTCATATTAATCTATTTTGAAATTATTATTCTTGTTTTAATATCGTCAAACTCAATTTCCGTACCATTTTCTACACTGGTTTCCAAAACCAGGGTTTCTGTCAGGGTTTCCGATTTAATATACGTTTCATTGGCCAAAACAGCTTCTTCCAACAAGCCGTTTTTCATCAATTGCACCTTGATTTTATCGGTTACTTCAAAACCATTGTCTTTTCTCAGGTTTTGAATACGGTTTACCAGTTCTCTGGCAATTCCTTCTTTCCTCAGCTCCTCTGTGATGGTGATGTCTAAGGCTACCGTGATACCATTTGCTCCCGCAACCAACCAACCCGGAATATCCTGTGAAGAAATTTCCACCTCATCTTGTGTTAAAGTTATTGAATTTCCTGAAATAACAAGCGTATAGCTGCCGTTGCGGTCTAATTCGTTAATTTGCTCCTGGCTAAAGTTTTGTATCTCTTTGGCAATCAACCCCATATCTTTACCAAAACGGGGGCCTAAGGCTTTAAAATTCGGCTTGATTTGCTTGACCAATACCCCCGATGCATCGTCTAACAACACCACTTCTTTCACGTTTACTTCTGCTTTAATCAGGTCGGAAACGGCTTCAATTTCGGCCCGCTGATGGTCGTCAAGTATCGGAATCATTACCTTTTGCAAAGGTTGACGCACCTTAATCATCTCCTTCTTGCGAAGTGATAAAACCAGTGACGAAACCGTTTGTGCTTTCATCATTTTACTCTCCAACGATTTATCAACATATTTTTCAACATATTTCGGAAATTCGGCCAAATGTACACTGTCAAAATTTTCTGAATGTGTTGTCTGTGTTAAATCTCGGTAAAGCCTGTCCATAAAGAACGGAGCAATCGGAGCCGATAATTTGGCTACCGTTATCAAACAGGTGTATAACGTTTGATACGCCGCAATTTTATCGGTGCCGTATTCACCTTTCCAGAATCTTCTTCTGCACAGACGAACATACCAGTTACTTAAATTCTCCTGTACAAAATCGGAAATTGCCCGGGCTGCTCTCGTAGGTTCATAATCGGCATAGCTTTCGTCCACCAGTTGAACCAGCGTCTGCAATTCGGATAAAATCCAACGGTCAATTTCCGGTCTTTCTGCCAACGGAACTTCCGCTTCCCGGTTCGTAAACCCGTCAATATTTGCATACAACGCAAAGAACGAATAGGTATTATACAGCGTACCGAAAAACTTACGACGTACTTCGGCCACGCCTTCGATATCAAATTTTAAATTATCCCACGGATTCGCATTGGCAATCATATACCATCGCGTGGCATCCGGACCGTAATCTGCCAACGTGGTAAACGGATCAATGGCATTGCCCAATCGTTTGGACATTTTCTGACCGTTTTTATCCAACACCAAACCGTTAGAAACCACATTTTTATAGGCAATCTTATCAAACACCAACGTTCCGATGGCATGCAACGTATAAAACCATCCACGGGTTTGATCTACTCCTTCTGCGATAAAATCTGCCGGAAAAGCTTCGTTATTGTCAATTAAATGCCTGTTCTCGAACGGATAATGCCATTGAGCATACGGCATCGCACCAGAATCGAACCAAACATCAATTAAATCGGTTTCCCGTTTCATCGGCTTTCCGGAAGGCGAAACCAATACGATATCATCCACCACATTTTTATGCAAATCCACTAAATCGTAGTTTTCTTCGCTCATGTTGCCGATTTCAAATCCTTTAAACGGATTTTCTTTCTGGAAACCGGCTTCTATTGATTTTTCAATAGCTCGATATAATTCTTCCACCGAACCTATGATGACTTCTTCCGACTTGTCTTCCGTACGCCAAATCGGCAACGGAATTCCCCAATATCGCGAACGGGATAAATTCCAGTCGTTGGCGTTTTTTAACCAGTTTCCGAAGCGACCTTCGCCTGTTGCTTTTGGCTTCCAGTTGATCGTATCGTTCAACTCGAACATTCTGTCTTTGATTTCGGTTACTTTGATGAACCAAGAATCTAACGGATAATATAACAACGGCTCGTCGGTTCTCCAACTGTGTGGATAACTGTGCACGTATTTTTCTACTTTGAAGGCTTTGTTTTCTTCTTTTAATTGAATGGCAATTTCCACATCGGCTGAACGTTCAGGAGCTTGTCCGGCATCATAATATTCATTTTTAACGTATTTACCTGATAAATCACCTAAACCTTGGATGAATTTTCCTTGTAAATCAACTAAAGGAACAGGATTTCCCGAAGCATCCAACACCAACATTGGCGGTACTTCCGGTGTCGCTTCTTTAGCCACCTTGGCATCATCCGCACCAAAAGTGGGAGCGGTATGCACGATTCCGGTACCATCCTCCGTAGTCACAAAATCGCCTGAAATTACTCGGAAAGCATTTTCCGGATTTTGATACGGTAAAATCCATGGTAATAATTGTTCGTAACGGATACCTACCAAGTCAGCTCCTTTGCATTCTGCCAAAACCTGGTACGGAATCTTTTTGTCCTCTGCTTTATAATTCGCAAAGTCATCTTCGCTTTCGGCTAACACATACTTTCCGCCAAATTGTTTGCCCACTAAATTCTTCGCCAACACCACATTGATCGGTTCAAATGTATATTGATTGAAGGTTTTCACCAGCACATAATCAATCTTGGGTCCAACCGTCAACGCCGTATTACTCGGTAACGTCCAAGGTGTAGTCGTCCAGGCTAAAATATGAATGTCGCCAAAACCTTGCAAAAAGCTCGGTAAGGTTTCCGGTTTTGTTTTGAATTGAGCGACAATAGTTGTATCGGTCACATCTCTGTAACTTCCGGGTTGATTTACTTCATGCGAAGACAACCCTGTTCCGGCTTTGGGTGAATAGGGCTGAATGGTGTAGCCTTTGTATAGTAAACCTTTGTCGTATATCTGTTTCAGCAACCACCAAACCGACTCCATGTATTTTGATTTGTAGGTCACATACGGGTCGTTCATGTCCACCCAGTACCCCATCTTTTCAGTCAGGTCGTTCCACACATCGGTATAACGCATGACGGTGCGTTTACAGGCTTCGTTGTATTCGGCCACGGTAATTTTGGTACCGATGTCTTCTTTGGTAATGCCTAATTCTTTTTCGGTTCCCAATTCTACCGGTAAACCGTGGGTATCCCAACCGGCTTTTCGTTTTACCTGAAACCCTTTTTGGGTTTTATAACGACAAAAAATATCTTTAATCGCACGAGCCATCACGTGGTGAATTCCGGGTAAACCGTTGGCCGAAGGCGGACCCTCGAAAAACACATACGGTGGCTGGCCTTCACGGCTGGTGACACTTTGTTCAAAAATCTGGTTTTCTTTCCAATACTTCAGCACTTCCGAGGCCACTGTAGGCAGGTCAAGTCCTTTGTATTCAGCGAATTTCGTACTCATGTTTTCTCGTTCTAAAAAATCAATTTGCGAAAGTAAGGAATTTTGGGATAATATGGTAGGAATTAATGGGCGAATGAGTTAATGTGGCGATGAGGCAATGGAATTTCTGTTTTTTATTTTGATCTCGCTTTAGAATCCTCACCCCCAACCCCTCTCCATCCGCCTTCGGACAAGACAGGAAGGAGGAGGGGAGCGAGAAGTGGTAGGATCGTGCAAATTTATCCGTAATGAATCCGCTTCAATCCATTACAGCGAAGCTATCAAAATTTCTATCCGTTTAATCTGCGTTCCATTAAAAAAGCGAAGCTTCCTTGTGCCCTTCGCGGTTAAAAAAACTCCGCTACTCATCCAAAAACCTCCCCCAACACCTCCAACGACTTCGGTCTTTTAAACCCATCGAGATGAAACGCATAATAATCCAACAAAATTTTAAGCAAAACCTGTCGTTCAGCAACCACAAAACACTTGGATTCGCTGTTGAACTTCAATTCAATCAATTTTTTAAATAAAATCGTTTCGTGTTCCGAAAGGCAACTGATGCTGTTATCGTTTGTAAAAACGCCTTCTGTCAATTCAAAAAAAGCCGCATCAGTTTGCGATACATCGGGATAAAACCCTAAAAAGCGAGTCATGCCCAACAATAAAATTAAGTGAAAATTGACCACTTCGTCGTGACTGTCCAACCAAAGTAAAGCTGTTTCAAGGTAATCAAAAAACGCTTCATTTTTTTCTTCTTCCTGAATGCCGTGGTAAAGCACTTCGGAGAGAAACAGCACTATCGAGCTTTTTACCACATTGGTGGGTAAACTCACATACGGCTGGCTGATGCGGATTTCCTTAAAATACTCCAATTTGCCCTGGTTTTTGTGAGTGGCCTCTATATCCAATAACGTCAACGGTTGAAAATATCCGATTTTCTGCTGGCTTTTACGGGTCGAAAACGCATTGGGCACAAAATAACTCTTCATTCCGTCGGTACGGGTAAAACACTTCACAATCAGGGATTTTTCCTGGTACTTTAAGGCCGAAATGACGAGGGCTTTGGTTTTAACTTGCATGGCGTAAAGGTAATCGTTAGAAAGTATGTTTCCAAAATTCACGCCGTTTCAGTCCAACTGCATGTATATCCTTTAAATAACTTTTTTCAACCCGCATCTTACGATTAAAAGAACTGTAACAGCCCTTTCGTATTACCAAAAAACAACTTAAACATTACCAAATGATTACCCCTTAACTTTTTAGAAACAATTCACAAAAGCCTTTTAAACATTCCTTATTCTAAAATTAAAATTGAAATAACAACTTAGGCTGACTTTTGTAAAAAATTATCTAAACCAAATACTATGTACAAAAACTACAACTTTAAAGGACTGATAATAGGGCTAAGTTTGCTCTTATTTTCGTCTTTGCACAGCCAAACGTTAGTTCATTACTGGAACTTCAACAACAATGCTTCTGTAGCAGCGATTACCACCCCCACGCAAACTTTTGTAACCGGAGCAGCCATCACGGCCATTCCCGGCGGCATCAGTACGATTGACTTTGCGGGTGGAACCGGACAAAATTTTAATGTCTTGAATTTAAATGCCCGCAACGGTGATGAGGCCGGAACGCATTTGCGTTTTAATGACCCGATCGGAGGACAGTTGCAATTTGATTTACCGACAACCGGTTTTGAAAACATTATCATCCAATTTGCAACCCGTCGTTCCGGTTCAGGTGCGGGAACGCAGGTGTGGAGTTATACGGTGGACGGAACCAACTACCTTCCTTATACAACCGTTCAACCCAACAACGGCGATCCGGGGTTGATTACGTTTGACTTTTCTTCTAATACTACCGTAAACGACAATCCGAATTTTAAACTTCGGGTGGCTTTTGAAGCCGGTTCGGGCGGCACTGTAGGAAACAATCGTTTTGACAACTTCACTTTAGAAGGCGATGTTATTCCGGTTCCTGTTTTGATACATTACTGGAACTTCAACAACAATGCTTCTGTAGCAGCCATTACTACACCTTCGCAAACTTTTGTAACCGGAGCAGCCATTTCAGCTATTCCGGGCGGGATTAGCACCATTGATTTTGCCGGTGGAACCGGACAAAATTTTAATGTCTTGAATTTAAATGCCCGCAACGGTGATGAGGCCGGAACGCATTTGCGTTTTAATGACCCGATCGGAGGACAGTTGCAATTTGATTTACCGACAACCGGTTTTGAAAACATCATCATCCAATTTGCAACCCGTCGTTCCGGTTCAGGTGCGGGAACGCAGGTGTGGAGCTATACGGTGGACGGAACCAATTACCTTCCTTATACAACCGTTCAACCCAACAACGGCGATCCGGGGTTGATTACATTTGATTTTTCATCTAATACTACCGTAAACAACAATGCGAATTTTAAACTTCGGGTGGCTTTTGAAGCCGGTTCCGGTGGCACTGTAGGAAACAACCGTTTTGATAACTTTACCGTGGACGGAAATGCCCTTGGCGGAGGCGATACTATTGCTCCGGTGGTGACTCTTTTCCCAATGAACAACACCTCAAATGTTGCGGTTTCCGTAAATCCTACTATTTCTTTTAATGAAAATGTTCGTTTGATAAACAATGATCCGTTGACCAATGCAACTGCAGCAGCTGTTGTTGAATTACGTTTGAATGATGCTTCCGGAACTTTAGTACCGTTTACCACTACATTCGAAAACAACACGATCACGCTTATTCCATCGACTGACTTAGCTAATAATCAAACGTATTATGTGGCTTTATTGCCAAATACGGTTGAAGATTTTAATGACAATGCGGTTGCAACACTTGTTTCAGGTACGTTTACTACTATTGCTTTGCAAACACAATTTCAAGCCGGTGACTTAGTATTTGTGGCGTATCGCATGAATGCAACAGCAACTGAAGATGAAGTGGCTTTACTTTCTTTGATTGATATTGAACCGGGAACGTTTATCAACTTAACCGATTCTAAATATACAACCAATGCTCAACCGCAATGTGCCAACGGAATTGTGTGGACCTTAGGCAGCAACGAATGTGTTCCGGCAGGATCTGTTATCCGTATTCAAACTTCTGCTTTGGTAGCCAATGTTGGAAGCGTAACCGGCTCCGGTTTCGGATTGAGTTCCGGAGGGGATCAAGTTATTGTTTATACCGGAACGGCGGCGGCTCCAAACTATATCACCGCTTTGAGTTCTAACGGATGGGTGGCTTCGAATACTGCTTGTGGCGGAAGTCTATCGATGATTCCGGCGGGATTAACAGATGGCGTTACGGCTTTAAACACCAGTACTGCTCCGGGTAATGACAATGGAAATGCCGTAAATGCGTATTACAACGGAACGCAAGCCGGAACTCCTGCTGAATTGAGAACTGCTGTTTTAAATCCGGCTAACTGGATTGCCGTCAATGGCGGAACGGCTCCTCAAGTATGGCCAACCTGGAATTTCCCAAGCACAATTCGTGTGCAAAATGCGGTGGTCATCAACAATACCACCATTGAAGTTACATTCAGTCAGACTGTCGATGTCGCTTCGGCTGAATTGCTTTCTAATTATACCGGAGTAGCCAATTTAAGTTCGGCTACAGCGGCAAACAATGTGGTTACGTTAACTTTCGGAACACCATTTGCTTCCGCTACCAACTATGCGTTAACGATTGACAATGTTCAAAATGTAAACAACGTTCCAATGGCATGTCCGTTTACGTTTAATTTCAGTTTCAATACGACTGTGTCATTTGCTTCCACTTTTTTGAAAGTAAATGAAGGGGATGGGGTTTTGAATTTCATCATCAACTTAGACAGCCCGGCTGTTTCTTCGGTAGATTTAGTGGTAAAAGGAGCTCCGTTTAGCACGGCCGATGCCAATGATTTTACGTTAACTACCCAAACGCTAAACTTTAACGGAAGCAGTTCGTTAACCCAAACCATTGCTATTCCGATTATTGATGATGCAGTAGAAGAACAACAAGCCGAATATTTTGTATTAAGTTTAGAAAATCCGGTTGGATTAACCATTTCTGGTGATGCCTTGGCAACCATCTATATTATTGATAACGATCAGGTTATTCCAAGTCCGTCGCAACAAATTGAGTTGAATTACATCGGAAGTTTTGACCCTTCCGGAAACAACACCAGTACGTGTGAAATTGTAGCACACGACCCCATCAGTCAGCGATTATTTGCCACGAGTGCTATCTCGGGTTATTTGGACATTATCAACTTTAGCAATCCTGCCGCTCCATCGTTAATAACATCAATCAACATGTCGCCTTATGGCGGTATTACCAGTGTGGCGGTGAAAAACGGAATTGTTGCCGTAGCTTCGCCTAATGCTGATGAAGTATTAGACGGTTCCGTGGTATTTTTTGACACTGACGGAACGTTCTTAAAACAAGTAACCGTTGGTGCTTTACCGGATATGCTTACGTTTACACCGGATGGAAACAAAATCTTAACGGCAAACGAAGGACAGCCCAACAACAACTACACCATCGACCCCGAAGGTTCGGTAAGTATCATTGATATTTCAGGCGGAATTGCCAATTTAACACAAAGTAATGTAACTACTTTATTATTTACGCAATACAATGCTCAAGAAGCGGCTTTAATGGCTTCAGGGGTACGTAAATTGAAATTGACCAGTACGTTATCCCAAGATTTTGAACCGGAATACATTACCGTAAGTGCCGACAGCCAAAAAGCGTGGGTGGCTTTACAAGAGAACAATGCGATTGCCGAAATCAATTTAACCAACAATACCTACACAGGTGTTTGGGCATTGGGTACCAAAGACATGAGTCTTCCCGGAAACGGTTTTGATGCTTCGGACAACAACAACGAAGTATTGATTGCCAACTGGCCGGTAAAAGCGTTTTATATTCCCGATGCGATAGCGAGCTATACCGTAAACGGTATAACGTATTTGATTACGGCCAACGAAGGTGACGAAAAAGAATACAGCGGTTTTGAAGAACGCGTTGCCGTGGGAGCCAATGCGTATGGTTTGGACGCTACGATTTTCCCGAATGCCGCTATGTTGAAACAATCGCACAACTTGGGACGTTTTAGAGCCACCAACTTAAACGGAAACGTAGATGCCGACCCGGAATTTGAAGAAATCAACTGTGTGGGTGCTCGTTCGTTCTCGATTTTTAATACGGCAACCCAACAAATTGTATATGATAGTGGCGATGATTTTGAACGCTATACGGCTGCCAATTACCCGACCTTATTTAATGCCGACCATGGAAGCAACACGCCCAAAGTGAGAAGCCGTGCCAAAGGTCCGGAGCCGGAAGGTGTGACTGTGGCTACCATTGCCGATCAAACCTTTGCTTTTGTAGCTTTGGAACGCATTGGCGGGGTGATGGTGTATAACATTACCGACCCGAACAACCCCACGTTTGTAGAGTACAAAAACACCCGAAGCACTTCGGCTTATGCCGGTGACCTTGGTGCAGAAGGCATCATTTATATTGAGCCTACCGACAGCCCAACGGGAGTTGGTTATATTTTGGTGTCTAACGAAATCAGTGGTACGATTACCATTTTTGAAGTAGATGCTACTTCGCTTTCTACCCCGGATTTTGGGAACAACACGCCCAAAACGTTTGTGGTATTCCCGAATCCATCAGAAAGAGGTTTGGTTTATTTCAACCGTATGGCCGATATTCAAGTGTATGACAACACCGGAAAGTTAATTTTCCAAGCTCAAAATGCTCAAACCTTAGATACTTCTGCTTTAAGCAGTGGTTTATATTTTGTAAAAACTGCCGAAGGAGCCGTATCTAAACTGATTGTCAAATAATTCCCGCCTTTTTTCATCTTCTGAATGTTAAAGCCCTCTGTTCCGGAGGGCTTTTTTTGTTTATCTACTTTGTTATTTTTAAGGACAGGAGGAGTCTCCCAATCCCAAGCACCTTTCTTCTAAATCAGAACCAAATATTCCAAAAAGGAATACCAAACAAAGTTTCCGAATATTGCATTATGGAATATTCAATTTTTTTTCTATGAATGAAAAGAAAATAAATAAACACATTTCTCATCAACTAGTTAAAGCCCGTGAAGAGCTTAATTTAACTCAAAAACAGGTAGAGGAAAGTGGTATAATTAGTCAAAGTAACCTGTCAAAGTTTGAAAATGGGATAAGCACAATAAATGCCTCAAAACTTTTAATACTAGCAAATTTTTATAAAAAACCTATCACTTTTTTCTATTTAAATGAAAACTAAAGAAAAATTAACTGCAATAGATATTTTTAGTGGTGCTGGCGGTATGAGCGTAGGTGCTTCAATGGCAGGTATTGAGGTGGTTGTCGCAATTGAAAATGATAAATATGCGGCTGCTACTTTTGAAGCTAATCATCCGAAGGCTAAAATCATACCTGAGGACATTAGAGGAATACATTTAGATGAAAAATATAAAAATCCGTTTATATTATTTGGAGGCCCGCCTTGTCAAGGATTTTCGACTTCTAATACTAAAACCAGAAATTCCGATAATCAAAATAATTCTCTCTTTTGGGAATACATAAGACAAGTAAAAGAATTAAATCCTCAATGGTTTGTTTTTGAAAATGTAGAAGGAATAAAATCATTTGATAATGGTACTGTGATCAATAGACTTGAAGAAGAGTTTAAAAATTTGGGTTATGTGACTAAATGGGATATTTTAACTGCTTCAGACTACGGTGTTCCACAAAATAGAAATAGATTTTTCATGATTGGAAATAGATTAAGTATTGATTTTACATTTCCTGAGAAAAAGGAAGAGATTATAACTGTCAAAGAAGCAATAGAAGACTTACCTAAATTAAATAATGGTGACTTGATTGAAGAGTTAGATTATAAAAATATAAAAGCTAGTTCTTATGCAAAATTAATGCGTGGAAAAGTAAAAAAAGCTTCCCAAAATTATGTTTCAAAAAATAAAGAGTATGTAATTGATAGATATAAACACATTAAACCTGGACAAAATTGGAAAGCTATTCCTGAGGAATTAATGAAAAATTATAAAGATGCTAAAAATTGTCATAGTGGAATTTATAAAAGACTCGATCCCGACAGCCCTTCTGTAGTCATAGCAAATTATAGAAAAAATATGTTAATTCATCCTTTTGAAAACAGAGGGTTATCAGTACGAGAGGCTGCTAGAATACAAAGTTTTCCTGACGATTTTTTATTTAAAGGAAATCTTTCGTTTCAACAACAACAAATAGGGAATGCTGTTCCTCCTTTACTAGCTAAAGCAATTTTTGAACAAATAAAAAAATTAATGCCAAATGGCTAAAAAAAATGAACAAAGCTATTTAAAGTTTAACTTTGATGTAAGTGCATATAGATTACTTGGAAGAGAATTAATAACTGATAGAATAACAGCATTATTCGAATTAGTGAAAAATGCTTATGACTCTAACGCAGATAAAGTTACAATTGAATTCATAAACATTAATCCAATAAATAATGAATCTAAAATAATTATCAGCGATGATGGATTAGGGATGGATTTTAGTGATGTGAAAAACAAATGGATGGTTATTGGTACAAGTAATAAAAGAAGAGAAAAAACCACACCTCCTCCATATAATAGGATAGTTTCAGGAAAAAAAGGGGTGGGTAGATTTGCTGTTGACAAACTTGGTGCTAAATTGATATTAAAAACAAAGAAGAAAGGAATAAATAAATTATTTTGTTTAGAGACAGATTGGGTAAATTATTCAAATATTGAGAACTCTCAACTTTCTTTAGACTTGGATGATAAAAAAGATTTTTTTACTGATATCAAAAATAAATATTGGCTTGAACAATCTGAAAACAACAGTCAAGGTACTACTTTGGAAATATCAAGGATTGAAACAGTTTGGACTGAAGAAGATATTACAAGGGCATACAAAGAGCTTTCAAAATTGATATCGCCAAATAATAGTGAAAAAAAATACCCTTTTAAGATAATTATTAAAAGCCAATATGAGAAATACAATAACAAACCAGTAATTCCTCAATTAATAGATTTTTCAACATTAAAAATAGAGTTAAACCACAATAAAGAAAAAAACACTCAACAAATAATTCAATGCGTTAACAACGAATTGAAAATTGTTAATACTGCTATTGGTAAATGTGGCCCTTTAAAATTTACTTTATATTATTTTGATAAAAATGCAAAAGATAAATATAAAAAACACTTTGAAACGGAAATAGAAGGAGTTAAAATCTATAGAGATGGAGTTATAACTACTCCTTTCGCTGAATATATTGCAGACCAAAATGAGCAAAAGGACATTTTAGGAATTGACAAGAGAAGGTATTCAGGTTTTTTCGATAAAGTTAGTACAAGAGATTTATTAGGGTTTCTTGAAATTACAGAGAAAGATAATCCAAATATTATTGAGTCTACTAATAGACAAGGATTTGTAGATAATGAATCATGGGAACAACTAAAAAAATTTATAATTGAGCAATTGGCTCAATTAGAAAAGTTTTTAAAAGTTGGTAAAATAAAGTCTCGCGAGAACACTCAATCTGGATTAAAAGGGGTAAAATCTACAATAAGTGATTTAAAAACTGATATTACTTCAGTAAAAGATACATCGAGTCCAGAAGTGAAAGAAGTATTGACCAATATTGAAAAAAACTTAGGGAAACTTCAAGGTGCGGTCAATAAAAGTTTAAATGACTATATAAAATTAGAAGAGGAATCAAAACAAACAGAAAATCTTTTTTTTAGTTTAGTCTCGTTACAAAGTTATGCAGCAATGTATTCCCATATGACACAACATGCGATTGGACACGTGATCAGAGATGCCGAGTATTTTTCTAAAAACTACAGTCATTACAATTCATATAATGAAAGGTTTTTAAAAATTTCGGAAAGAATTTTTAAAGAATTTTT
>QFCS01000996.1_pt1 | contig 69774 bp, 59 predicted proteins | sample 3576561 | NCBI WGS metagenome assembly QFCS01 | reverse complement strand
CTCAGCAGAATCTTTCAATGCTAAAATCAAGTCCTTTAGAAGTAAATTTAGAGGTGTCAGAAATATAGAATTCTTCCTCTTTAGACTTACTAATTTATATGCTTAATTTTTTCAAATCCACAGGTTTTGGACTTGATCCGAGAATTGATAGGGCTTCACAAATTTTGGAAACGAAAAAAGCCACTCTTTCGAATGGCTTTTCCAATGTGGCTCCCCCTCTTGGGCTCGAACCAAGGACCCTCTGATTAACAGTCAGATGCTCTAACCAACTGAGCTAAGGAGGAAGGTATATGACCTTTTTTGCGAGTGCAAATATAAAGCGAAAATTGATTTATCCAAACAAAAAACGCAAAAAAATGCACATTTTTTTTTCTTTATTTTCCGGTAATCAAATGCCAGATGTCGTTACCAAACACTAAGGCCATCAATGTCAGCAAAATAACCACCCCAATTGTTTGAGCCACCTCCAGTGTTTTTTCAGTCGGTTTTTTACGGGTAATCATCTCAATCAGGATAAAAACCGCATGACCGCCGTCTAAGCCCGGAATCGGCAACACATTTAAAAAAGCCAGCCAAACCGAAAACATCGCCGTAAACGACCAAAAGAATGTCCAATCCCAGGTAGGTTTAAAAATCTTAAACATCCGCAGCGGGCCACTCACCTGCTTGTATGCCTCCGTTTTAGTATTAAAAATAACCTTAAACTGCTTTATCTGTCCGGTTAGGGTGCTGATTGTTTTGTTAAAAGCCGCCGGTATAGCCGCCGCAAACGAAACTTCTTTCGTAACATAAGCCTCCTGCAGTGTGTTAAAACGGTTGGAAAACCCAAGTTTACCTTCTTCCGATGTTTTTGCCTTAATCACCAGCGTTTCATTACCCCTTTCCACACGCAGGTTAACCGAATCGTTTTTATGCTGACTGATCACCGCATTGTATTCGTCAAAATAAGTCAGCCTGGTAGTATTGATTCCCACAATCTTATCCCCTTTTTTCAATCCGGCCAGATCCGCCTGCATACCCGGCACAACCGAATCAACCACCACTTCTTCACGGGCAGCCAGAAAGTTCTTCCCGGCTCGTTTAATTACATCACGCTTGCCTTCGTCAGACAGGTCAAACGTCAGTTCTTTGCCCTCCCGTTCCACCGTAATGTTATCGCCAAACAAAATTTCCAACGGCAGCTGCTCAAATTTTGGCTGTGGCTTGCCGTCAACCTTCAGGATTTTATCTCCGTTCTTTAACCCTAAGATAGTGCCTACGGAATCCACGGCAATACCATGGGTAATCTTGGAATTATCAATAAAATTATCACCGTGGTTAATGAACAGGCATGCATAAATAATCCAGGCCAGGAAAAAGTTCACAATCACCCCGCCCATGATGATAATTAAGCGTTGCCAGGCCGGCTTGCTGCGGTATTCCCAGGGTTGCGGCTCCTGCTTCAGCTGCTCTTTGTCCATACTCTCATCAATCATACCGGCTATTTTTACATAACCGCCCATAGGCAGCCAGCCGATTCCGTACTCGGTTTCACCGATTTTTTTCTTCACCAGCGAAAACCACGGGTTAAAGAAAAGGTAGAACTTTTCTATCTTGGTTTTAAAAAACTTTGCCGGTAAAAAATGTCCTAATTCGTGAAGGATGACCAAAAAAGAAAGGCACAAGATCAGCTGTGCTATTTGAATTAATGTTTCCATTGACGTGTTTTAAATTTCAAAATCGTGCACAAAAGTAAGGTTTTCACTTTACAATTGACCCGGTTTTGTTAAATGCCGTTAGTTTTTTATAAATTTTTTATGAAAACTTCCTTCTGAAGTAGTTAAATACACATAATAAATTCCGTCAGGAAGGTTTGAAACAGAAATATCTGAAGATGTTGTCTCTAAAATTTGTTGCCCTAAATTATTGAAAATCAAAGCTTTTTCAAACAGAATATTTTCAGCGGTCTTAATTGTTAATTCTGTTGAGGCGGGGTTGGGTATCAGAAAAATCAAATTGTTTAAATCAACAGTATTGAAGCCTAAGGTGGCAGAATTATTTCTTGAAATAATATGCCGGTTCGGATCAAAATCAACATCGGTTACCACAAAAGGAACATTTACAAAAAATGGCTGATTATTTGTCGTGTTTTCCAAAACCACATCATGTACCTGTCCGCCATTTCCATAAAGTCTGACTTCCACAGGCATTTCAAAAAATTCTACACCCGGATGCGATTGGCTCTGATTGATCATGACAGATGCTTGGTTATTACCAATATTACTCACGGCAACATGGTAAGACGGATGTCCCTGTCCGTAAACCCAATCGTTAAAAAATTCGGTTAAATCCATTCCCGAAACCGCTTCTAAATGCAGCTGCAGGTCATCGGTCACGGCATAGTTAAACGCTAACAGCGGATCGGCCAGGTAATTCCGCAATGCCTGAAAAAAGTTTTCATCACCGATTTTCCAGCGTAACATGTGTACAACCATAGCTCCTTTGTTGTAGCTCAGCCGGCTGCTGAAAATCCGGTTTACGTTAAGGGCTTCGGTATCCGTTAAGTAAACTGCTCCGTTGTTGGCAGAAGTAATGTTATTAATCATGCTGTTCTTCCAGGAAACAAAATTACCCGAACCGTCTAAATTTTCTACAACCAACCCCGAAAGATACGTAGCAAAACCTTCGTTGAGCCAGATGTCTTTCCAGGTTCCGCACGTCACTTTGTTGCCAAACCACTGGTGAGCCAGCTCATGAGCAATTAAATTCCTTCCAAAGCTGCCCATAAAAGAAACGGTAGTATGCTCCATTCCCCCGCCCCAGCCAAATTGAGCATGACCATATTTTTCGCTGGCATACGGGTAGGTTTCAAACAACGCTTCAAACAAATCCATGATAGGCAGGGTTACGGCCAGGCTATTCTGTGCAGAAGTCAGATTTTCAGGATAGATGTAATTCACAATCGGAAATTCGTTCGGGGCTGTACCGGCTTGTTGTGTAAAAACACTGTAATTGGTTACGGCTATCGCAATCAGATAAGCCGGAATAGGATAATTGTGCTGAAAATGCGTTGTTTTTGTACCGTTGCCATTATCTACAACGCTTTGTTGAAGTCCGTTTGCAACACTGACATATTGCAACGGAGCAGTAATATAAACATCTATCGAATCAATTTTGTCATTCAAGTCTTGTTTGCATGGCCACCAATCTCTTGCTCCAAAAGGTTGGGACAATGTCCATAAAACCGGAACACCGTTGTGGTCATCTATCGCAAAACCCTGTTCAGCTGTGTCAGGAGCACCTGCATAACTAACAGAAATACTATTGGTTGTGCCTGAAACAATGGTGGTTGGAAATGTAATAACAAGTTCTTTAGTGTTCGCATTGTGAACAAAAGACAGTGATTGACTATTCATCATTACAGAGCCCACCGTTATTCTACTGGAAAAATACGGGTTGTTTGTGTTGGTTATTCTCCCCAGATCAAATGTAATCGAGTTCATGTTTTCCAAGGCAATAAAATTGGTGGTTACATTTCCACTGATAAAATATTCTGCCGGATCAACCTCAAATTCCAATCGGTGATAAATCACATCGTAATTCGCTGTATTTGGGTTTGCCTGAATATCAAAAAGTGCCGACGAGGATTTTAATTCCGCCTCAGCAATTTCATTAATTTCACTCAAATAATCTTGTGCTGAAACCGTAAAACTTGCAAAAAGAAAAAGAAATAGCAGGATTTTATTCATTTTATCTGAAGATTGAATACCAAAAGTAGAAAAATCTAATGATTTATCACATTTCTTTCCGTTTTTTAGCATTTGTTTAAACATGCTTCATTTTCAAAACCGGTGCTTTTTGTTCCCAAAACATTTATGTACATTTGCCTTCGCAAAAAAATCAATTAAAATGTTACAATTAGCTGTTATCCGTGAGCATAAAGAAAGAGTGATTAAAGCGTTGGCCAAAAGAAACCTGGATGCCAAAAATTTAGTCGAAGCGGTTTTAGATTTAGATGAAAAAAGAAGGGCTACGCAGGTAGAATTAGATACTGTGCTGGCAGAATCAAATGCTTTGTCTAAGGAAATCGGCGAAATGATGAAATCGGGCGAAAAAGCCAAAGCCGAAATCGTTAAGCAGAAAACAGCTCAGTTAAAAGAAAAAAGCAAAGAACTGTCTGAAAAATTAGAAGCCTTTACAGCTTCACTTTCCGAAGAGTTATATAAAATCCCGAACACACCGGCCGATATTGTTCCGGAGGGAAAAACACCGGAAGACAACCTGACCGTTCACCAGGAAGGCGAGATCCCGGTTTTGCACGAAGGAGCCTTGCCGCATTGGGATCTGGTCAAAAAATACGACATCATCGATTTTGAACTGGGCGTAAAAATCACCGGAGCCGGGTTTCCGGTTTACAAAGGAAAGGGAGCCAGACTGCAACGGGCGTTGATTGCCTATTTTTTAGACAAAAATACCGAAGCAGGTTATCAGGAAGTACAGGTTCCCCACCTGGTAAACGAAGCTTCCGGGTATGGAACAGGACAATTGCCCGACAAAGAAGGACAGATGTATCATGTTGGCGTTGACGATCTGTATTTGATTCCAACCGCCGAAGTTCCGGTGACCAATCTGTACCGCGATGTCATTTTAAGCGAAAGCGAATTACCGGTTTTATGCACGGCCTACACTCCTTGTTTCCGCAGAGAAGCAGGTTCCTACGGTGCCCACGTTCGCGGATTAAACCGCCTGCACCAGTTTGACAAAGTAGAGATTGTCCGTATCGAGCATCCGGATAACTCTTATACCGCTTTAGACGGTATGGTGGAACATATAAAAACAATATTACAGGAATTAAAATTACCGTACCGTATTCTGCGTTTGTGTGGTGGCGACATGGGGTTTGCTTCGGCCTTAACCTATGATTTCGAAGTATTTTCAACCGCACAGGACCGTTGGCTGGAAATCAGTTCGGTTTCTAATTTCGAAACATTTCAGTCCAACCGCTTAAAACTGCGTTTTAAAGACAAAGAAGGCAAAAACCAACTGGCACACACCTTAAACGGAAGTTCGTTGGCCTTGCCCAGGGTACTGGCCGGAATCATCGAAAATTATCAGACCCCGGAAGGAATTGTTATTCCGGAAGTACTGCGTCCGTACACCGGATTCGATATCATCAACTAAAAAAAGTTAATCTTTATATAATCAATGTACTAATTGGCCAAAAAAAGCTAACTTAGTACATTGTTTTTTAAAAGCTATGCACCGATTTATTATTCTTTTCTTTTTGGTATGTTCATCTATTGTTTCTTCGCAAAACGAACAATTGGCCCAACATTATTATGAAAGAGGTGAATTTGAAAAAGCATTGATCGGCTATCAGGAGCTGTTAAAAAACCAGCCTTCCAACGGGGTTTACTTTCTCAGAACCATTGACTGTTACCAGCAACTGCTCCAGTTTGACAAAGCTGAAACGGCTCTGCTGGAACGGCTGAACAAGTTTAAAATGGCCAATTTATATGTGGAACTGGGATACAATTATCAACTGCAGAAAAACCGGGAAAAAGCGGAGCTGAATTATAAAACAGCCCTTGAAAAAATAAACGAAAACCCGTCTAATGTTTACGGAATAGCTTCTGCCTTTGAAAAGAAAGTATTGTTAGACTATGCCTTAAAAGCCTATCAGACCGCCATTACCTTAGACCCGAAATACAAATTCAACTTTCAGATGGCTCAGCTTTACGGACAGATGGGCAAACAGGATCTGATGATTGAAATGTACCTCGAAGAAATGTATGTGAACCCGCAAAACAGTGTGATGGTTCAAAATCAACTGACCCGGTTTATGAATGACGAGGCCGGGGATTCGTTTAACGACATGCTTCGCAAAGCCTTACTGGTGCGGGCACAAAAAAACCAGGACCTCTTTTGGAATCAGATGCTGAGTTGGTTTTTTGTACAACAGAAAGAATACGGCAAAGCCTTTATTCAGGAAAAAGCCATTTACAAAAGAGAACCGGATTCTTTTTCAAACATTGTGAACTTAGCCGAACTGGCCATTGAAGAGAATGAAAACGATGTTGCCGGAGAAATACTGACATTTATTTTAGAAAATACCCGGGATATCGACTTACAGATCTTTGCCCAGGAATACCTGATGCGGATTAAACTGGAAAAAGCCAAAAAATCAGACTACGCCAAAATTGAAGCTGAAATTGAATTGCTGTTAAAACAATACGGCATAAGTCCCTACTCACTTTCCCTGCAACGACTACAGGCAGAGTTTCTGGCCTTTTATCAAAACGCCCCCGAAAAAGGAAAAGCCGTACTGGAAAAAGCCATGACACTGCCGTTGAATAAATTTCAATTGGCTGAAGCCAAAATGGAACTGGCCGACATTTTGCTGTTTGAAGAAAAATTCAACCAGGCCTTACTATACTATTCTCAGATAGAAGAAGATTTAAAGAATGACGTTCTGGGGCATGAAGCGAGTCTGAAAGTAGCGAAAACCAGCTATTTCAAGCACGATTTTGACTGGGCTTCTACGCAGTTAAAAGTCTTGAAATCGGCCTCAACACAGCTCATTGCCAACGATGCGTTGGAACTCTTTCTGCTGATCAGCGACAACACTGTTTCCGATTCTACCCAAACGGCACTTAAGAAATTTTCAAGAGGTGATTTTCTGCTGTATCAGAACAAAAACCAGGAAGCCCTGACCCAGTTTCAAACAATCTTAAAAGAACACAAAGGAGAAGATATTGAAGATGAAACCCTTTTGCGGATAGGCCAGACGTATGAAACATTAGCCGATTACAACAATGCCCTGACCTACTACCAGCAGATCATTGATCATTTTCCCGAAAGTATTTACCGTGACGAAGCGTTATTTTTTTCGGCCGAAATCTACCATCGGCAGCTTAACCAACACGAAAAGGCAAAACCATTATATGAAGCCGTTCTTTTTCACCACCAGGACAGCATTCATTTTGTAGAAGCCCGAAAAAACTTCAGGCTGCTGCGGGGCGATTCAAATTTATAAAAACTACTGTAACCCGCTCGTTCTCCAAAGGAGAAGGGGCAGGTAAGGTTAAAAACAAGCTATGATTCTATACAACGTAACCATCAACATTGATCAAAGCGTTCACGACCAGTGGATGCATTGGATGCAGACCAAACACATCAGCGATGTATTAGCTACCGGAAAATTCACTTCTGCCCGAATGATTAAAGTGCTGGTTGAAGAAGAAGGAAGTGTTACCTATTCCATTCAATATACCGCCGAGAGCAAAGAAAAACTGGAACGCTATTACCGTGAAGATGCTCCCCGGTTGCGGCAGGAAGGACTTTTGCTCTTTGCCGACAAAATGCTTTCCTTCCGTACCGAATTACAGGTTATCAGCGAGCATTTCCCGGAATCTGCTTTGCAGTAAACACAGCCTCTTAGTAACCGTCTCAGCAACCCAGCTCAAAATGGAAAAAGTAAAAGCAAAAAAACACCTTGGCCAGCATTTTCTGAACGACGAAAATATCGCTCAAAAAATAGCCGATTCATTAACGTTAAAAGGCTACCACAACATTTTAGAAATCGGACCGGGTATGGGTATGCTCACCAAATACCTGCTCGAAAAACCCGTGACAACCTATGTTATCGAAATCGACACCGAGTCGGTTGCCTATTTGCAAAACCATTACCCGAAATTAGACGGGAAAATCATTTCGCAGGATTTTCTGAAATACAACCTGACCGAAGTGCTGGGAACCGAACCTTTTGCCATCATCGGAAATTTTCCGTACAACATTTCGTCGCAAATCGTATTCAAAACGCTGGAATTACGCAACCGGATTCCTGAATTTTCAGGTATGTTTCAAAAAGAAGTAGCTGAACGCATCTGCGAAAAAAAAGGCTCTAAAACCTACGGGATTCTTTCGGTTTTAACCCAGGCATTTTACGAGGCAGAGTATCTTTTTACGGTTTCAGAGCATGTGTTTACCCCACCTCCAAAAGTAAAATCAGGCGTATTGCGGTTAAAACGAAAAGAAAATTTTCAGCTCCCCTGCGACGAAAAATTATTTTTCAACGTGGTTAAAACGGCGTTCAACCAACGCAGAAAAACACTTCGTAACAGTTTAAAAACATATCAACTGGCCGATAATTTAAAAGAAGATAGTATCTTTGACCTCAGACCGGAGCAACTTTCGGTAGAACAATTTATCGAACTCACCCAAAAAATAGCTGCCAATGGAGTTTAAAATCAGCAGAGAATTTCTCGATCAAATTGCACAATTGATCAAAGAGAACAAAGAACAGGAACTGCACAACCTGCTCAATGATATTCACTATGCTGATATTGCCGAAATCATGGAAGAACTCGATGATTACGGTGCTATTTTTATATTCAACAGTTTAGATTCCGAAAAAACATCCGAAATTCTTCTCGAATTAGACGAAGAAGTGCGTGAAAAAATCCTCCGGAAACTTACCCCTAAAGAAATTGCCGAAGAGCTGGACGAACTTTCTACCGATGATGCGGCCGACATTATTGCCGAACTGCCACAGGAAAAGAAAGAACAGGTAATCTCTGAACTGGAAGACGTTGAACACGCCAAAGATATTGTTGATCTGTTGCGTTATGACGAAGATTCTGCCGGGGGTCTGATGGGAAAAGAGCTTGTTAAAGTCAATGAAAACTGGAACGTACTCACCTGCGTAAAAGAAATGCGGATCCAGGCCGAAAACGTTTCCCGCGTGCATTCTATTTACGTGGTGGACGACGAGAACCGGCTCAAAGGCCGTTTGTCGCTCAAAGACCTGCTGACCACTTCTACCAAAACACCCATCAGCGAAGTCTATATTCCAAAAGTAGATTACGTAAAAGTAGATACCAAAGATGTGGAAGTAGCCCGTATCATGCAGAAATACGACTTAGAAGCTATTCCGGTGGTGGACGAATTAGGCCGGTTAGTGGGACGGATCACCATTGACGACATCATCGACGTGATCAAAGAGGAAGCCGATAAGGATTACCAGTTAGCCGCCGGTATCTCGCAGGATGTTGAGGCAGACGACAGTATTCTTGAACTGACCAAAGCCCGCCTCCCCTGGCTGGTTTTAGCCCTTTTGGGCGGATTCATCGCCGTAAAAGTCTCCGGACAGTTTGAAGGAGCCATGGAAGATTATGGTGTGTTATTCTTTTTTACACCGCTCATTGCCGCCATGGCCGGAAATGTAGGTGTACAATCCTCTGCAATTATCGTACAGGGTCTGGCCAACAACACCCTGGGCGGAACAATATGGCAGCGGCTTTACAAAGAAGTAAGACTGAGCCTTTTTAACGGTTTAATACTGGCGGTGATTCTATTGTTAGGGAGCCATTTCCTGCTTGATGTAGAGTATATTATAGGCATCACAGTAGCTACCGCACTTATCACGGTAATCATTATAGCCTCGCTTATCGGAACTTTTGTGCCTATTACCCTGAACAAATACGGCATTGACCCCGCACTGGCCACCGGACCGTTTATTACCACCAGCAACGATATTTTCGGAATTTTAATCTATTTTTCCATCGCAAAAGTCATCTTGGGCTTTTAAATTAAGTAACGCTTTTTTAAACCATTCAGGGATTAAGTTTCATTAAGTACTTAAATCTTAATTTCCCTTAATCCCTTAATGGTTCCCGTTTCCTTTTTACCATAAACTGTTTGATGTTAGTTATAAATTTTAAAACAATTAGAAATATCTTATTTTCTAAAATCAAACTCACGTTAAAATTTGTATTTTTAGGGTGCCAAAACCTGCTATCCACTCCAATCTTTTTCAGTCAGGCTTGTTTTTGTAAGCCCAAAAAAGTGCTTCCGTTGGTCGCATTTTTTCAGCAACAAAAACTAAGCCCGCCTTTCAAAAGGATTTTCGATGCTATCAGGGGCACAAACTGTAAATCAATTCATAAGCCATGAACATTCACATCATCGGAGGAGGAAATTTAGGCGTAGCCATCGCTCTGGGATTCGCTCATTTTTCAAAAGGAAACCGCCTCACCATTACCCGGAGAAATCCGGCACCAATTCAGCATCTTTCACAAAGCGGAATCACCGTTTCGTCCAACAATATCGAAAACATCGATAAGGCCGATGTAATCATCCTCAGCATCAAACCCTATCAGATTGATACGGTTTTAAACGAAATTTTGCCTCATATTTCCAACAAAATAATAGCTTCTGCCGTCAGCGGCGTTTCGCTGGAAACTTTGCAACAAAAAACAAAAGGAGCCCATCCCATCGTTCGGATCATGCCCAATATTGCGGCACAATTTGGCGAAAGTGCCACCTGTATTTCGTTTTCAGAACAAAACAAAGAAGCAGGCGAGCAATTAGTTAACCTGTTTAATCTCCTCGGAACAGCCGTAGTGATTGAAGAAAAACTCATGGATGCCGCCACCGTGCTGGGTGCGTGCGGAACCGCCTATGCGTTGCGATACATCCGTGCTTCGATGCAGGCCGGCATCGAAATCGGCTTTGATGCCCAAACCGCTCTTGCCATTGCCTCGCAAACCGCCAAAGGAGCAGCCAAAATGGCTCTGGAGGAAAAGATACATCCCGAACAGTTAATTGACAGGGTAACCACTCCGCAAGGTTGCACGATTGTGGGGCTTAATGAAATGGAACATCAGGGGTTTAGCTCAGCATTGATCAGAGGTATAAAAACGTCGTTACTTAAAATTAAGGATTAACGTTTTTTTTACTTGAAGTTCACAATCATTTGGAATAATCATAAATCTATTAATTACAGCACATTCTTTTAACTCCATCTTATAAGTTATCAAACCTTTGTTATTTTTGTTGTAAATCATAAAAGGTAAACCATTTGGAATATTTTGGTTTTTTTTCCAAAGTTCATAAGCAGTGTTGTTAATTAAAAAAGGCAGAAAATCAGGGCTACTTTTGTCTATTATGTAATGGACATCATAGTCATTTTTTTTCTTTCTTTTTTTAACACTTGTTGATTTATAATGAAAATAAGGAATTCCATCTATTATTGTATCATTTAAATTAATAAATTCATATTTCTTTACTTTATTATGAAAACTGAAGTTGAATTTAAAAGCACTTTCACAAGTATTAATAATTGATTCTACTTTAAAAAAGTCTGATTTTTTTACTTTTGAAAAAATAGATAATTTTTCTCGATCACTAAAATTGATATCATAATGAACAGCATCATGTTCATGAAAACACATTATTATTCCATTTTTTTTTGAGTTAACAAAATAAATATGATCACGTTTTTTCATTTCTCCATCTTCTAAGCTAGATATTTCAAAATCCAAAGCATAATCTAAATGATACTTTTTTTGGCTATAACCAATTTGAACTAAAAAAATTAAAAAACAGACTAAAAAGTTTTTCATGACTTTGTTTGGATTAGAATTTATATTCTAAAAGAATACTTTATTTTTGACCTTAAATTTATACAAAATTGAATACAAATAAAATAAAAATCCTCCACCTCGATGCTAATCATCCCCTTTTATGGGAACAACTGGAAGCATCAGGTTTTGAAAATCATCAGGATTATACATCCTCTAAAGAAGCAATCGAAGCAAAGATTCACAATTATCACGGTATAGTGATCCGCAGCCGGCTTAAAATAGACAACTCTTTTTTAGACAAAGCCACCCAATTGCAATTCATTGCCCGGGTAGGAGCCGGACTGGAAAGCATTGACTGCGATTATGCTGCCGCGAAAAACATTCACCTTATAGCCGCTCCCGAAGGCAACCGGAATGCCGTTGGGGAGCACGCCTTGGGCATGTTGCTATCGCTGATGAACAAACTAAACCAGGCCAGTCAATCGGTAAAAAACGGCAACTGGATCCGCGAAGGTCATCGGGGACATGAATTAGACGGAAAAACAGTCGGCATCATCGGCTATGGAAACATGGGAAAATCATTCGCCAAAAAATTACGCGGATTTGATGTTAAGGTGCTGTGTTATGACATTCTTCCCAATGTAGGCGACCAAAATGCAAAACAAGTTTCATTAGAAGAACTGCAACAAAAAGCCGATGTACTTTCGCTACATACCCCCTGGACACCCGAAACGGATAAAATGGTGAATGAACAGTTTATCCATGCTTTTGCCAAACCGTTCTGGTTTATCAATACCGCCAGAGGAAAATCAGTTGTTACGGCCGATCTGGTTCAGGCACTTCGGTCCGGAAAAATCCTTGGTGCCGGTTTAGACGTACTGGAATATGAAAAACTTTCCTTCGAAAAATTATTCGAGGGCAAAAAACCGGAAGCCTTTTCGTATTTACTGCAGGCGGAAAACGTTTTGCTTTCGCCGCACATTGCCGGGTGGACGTTTGAAAGCCATGAAAAACTGGCTCAGGTTATCGCAGATAAAATCAAAGCCATTTATTTTCCAACCGAAGAAAAGGCTGAATTAAAACGGGTAACCGGAATTGGCGGCTTCTTTTTTAAGTCTAACGATTCAAAAAAATTAGTCGATTGGTACGGCCGACACCTTGGTCTGAAAACCGATCAATACGGTTCCACTTTCTGGTGGAAAGACAAAGATGGCAACGACTGTTCTACACAATGGTCGCCTTTTGCTGCCGACACCACTTATTTTTCTCCTTCGGCAAAACCATTTATGCAAAACTTCAGGGTGGCTGACCTGGAAAAACTTTTAGAAAAATTAAGCGAAGAAGGTGTTACTGTGGTGGGTGAAATGGAAACGTATGATTATGGCAAATTCGGTTGGATTTTAGACCCGGAAGGAAATAAAATTGAACTTTGGGAGCCAATTGATAATGCATTTCAATAATTTTTATATTTTTATAATCAATTATCAACTAATTAACTACTTACTGTATGGAAACAAACCGACCAACCGAAGAATGGAACACCCCCAATCAACATCAGCCGAAACCGGAAAACAAAAAGATACTGGCAGGAATCCTGGCCATTTTATTGGGATCGCTTGGGGTTCACAAATTCATCCTGGGCTATAACCAGGAAGGAATAATTTTATTAGGAATCACCATTGCCGGCTATGCGACACTTTGTCTTCTTATCGGAGCCTTTATAGTGTGGATACCGGGTCTTATTGGCCTGATAGAAGGAATCATTTATTTAACCAAATCAGACGAAGATTTCTATAATACTTATCAACTCAACAAGAGACCCTGGTTTTAAGCATAAAAAAGTCCCTCAAAATAGGGACTTTTTTCTTTTTATCCTTTGTGTTTTTTCTCCAATTCTGCCTGAAATTCTTCCATCACCGGCTTTACGGTACTTTCGGGTAAGTCTGCAATGCGGATATACATTAATCCGTCCACCGCATTGTTAAACAGCGGATCAACGTTAAAAGCGACTACCCGGGCATTCTGCTTGATGTACTTTTTAATCAAGACCGGTAAACGCAAATTGCCGGGTTCTACCTCATCAATGATTTTATCAAACTTGTTCAGGTCGGCCTCGGTTTCATTGAATACAAAATCTTTATCCGCATCTTTCAGTTTTACTTTGTATTCTTTTTTAGGATGAACATACTGGGCTACCCAGGGATCGTAATAATGGGATTTCATAAACTCAATCATCAGCGATTTGGAAAAATCTGAAAACTGGTTGCTGATACTTACACCGCCTATTAAATATTTGTGCTCCGGGTAACGCAACGTAGTGTGCACAATTCCTTTCCATAACAAAAACAACGGCATAGGCTTTTGCTGGTATTCTTCGATGATAAAGGCACGTCCCATTTCAATGGATTTGCTCATCATATCATATAATTCCGGTTCAAAGCGGAACAATTCATGCAAATAGAAACCATCAATACCGTATTTTCCGTAAATTTCAGAACCCAATCCCATTCGGTAAGCTCCGGCAATCACTTTTGCATCGTCATCCCACAAAAACATGTGGTGGTAATATTTGTCATACTGGTCTAAATCCAACGACTCGTTCGTGCCCTCCCCGACCGCTCTGAAGGTAATTTCTCTTAACCGGCCTATCTCATGAAGAATATTTGGTATTTTATCGGCGGTAACCAGATATACCTGGTAATTTTTACTTTGAAGCAATCGCCAGTCGCTTTTTTTCAACATGTCAATTTCTTCCAGAATTTTATCCTGGTTGGCCGGTTTGGCTATTTCTTTAACACTTTTAGGGAACTTTAAACTTGCTGCCGCCAGCAATTTATTTCCTTTTTCAAAAGCGTTGGCCAGCATGTATGTCTTTTTTCGCAGAAATTCAGAATATGCTTCAAGGCTTTCATATTCGTTTTGTTCGGCAACGGAGATTGGTTTTCCGATGCGAACTTTAATCACCCGTTTTTTCTGGGTCAATAATTCCGAAGGCAATTTTGCCGTCCGGAGCGTATCATTTAAACTGGATAAAAAGTAGAATAACCGGCTGTTTTTGGCGTGAAAATAAATCGGCACAACCGGCACCTGGGCTTTACGGATCACTTTAATGGCTCCTTCTTCCCAAGGCTTGTCCACCACCAGAACACCATCTTTATAGGTAGAAACTTCTCCGGCAGGAAACATCCCCAGCGGTTTTCCGTCACTCAGGTGACGAAGGGTTTCTTTTAAACCGACCACACTGGATTTAGCATCTTTATGCCCTTCAAACGGATTAACCGGCATGATATACGGTTTCATCGGTTCGATTCTGTGCAACAGGAAATTCGCAATGATTTTAAAGTTGGGCTCGCGTTCCAGCATCAGCTTCAGCAATAAAATTCCGTCAATTCCTCCCAGCGGATGGTTAGAAACGGTAATATACGGCCCTTCTTTCGGGAGGCGTTTCAAGTCTTCTTCGGGAATTTCAAATTTTATCTGAAACTCGTCTAAAATACCGTTGAGAAAATCTAATTCAGATAAATGCTTTTTTTGGTTGTAAATTTTGTTTAACGTAGAAATCTTTAATACTTTCATCAGCAGCCAGCCAATGGAGGTGCCAATAAAACCGTATTTGTCAACATTTATTGCTTTAGCAACTTCTTTAGCGGTAACTAACCCCATTCGTTATGTATTGTTTGTATAGTTTTTTGTGAAAGTAACAAATATAGTAATTCTGACAGTATCAAATTCACAAAAATGAATAAAAACCGTAAGTTGTTAAACATTTATTATAATATTCAACGGGGGTTTTGATAATCAAGGTTTTTAACTATTTTTGAAAAACGTAATCCAAAACAAGTAATGAAGATTATTTCCTATAATGTAAACGGAATCCGGGCAGCCATCGCCAAAGGTTTTTTAGACTGGTTGCAACAGGCTGATCCGGACATCATTTGTTTACAAGAAATCAAGGCGACTGAAGACCAGATTCCGACAGAAGCCATCACACAAGCCGGTTATCCCTACCAATATTATTTTCCGGCTCAGAAAAAAGGCTACAGCGGTGTTGCCATCCTTTCTAAAACAGAGCCGAAAAATGTGGTGTACGGAACCGGAATTCCGGAAATGGACTTTGAAGGCAGAAACCTCAGGGTCGATTTTAAGGATTTTTCGGTGATGAGCCTATACCTTCCGTCGGGCACTAATAGTGAAAGATTAGACCATAAATTCAAATACATGGCCGATTTTCAACAATACATCAATACGTTGAAAATCGAAATTCCAAACCTGATCATTGGGGGCGACTATAACATTTGTCACGAGGCCATCGACATTCACGACCCGATCAGAAATGCAACGGTTTCCGGATTTTTGCCCGAAGAACGCCGTTGGTTAGACGGTTTTATGAAAAGCGGGTTCATAGACAGTTTCCGCCATTTTAACAAAGAACCGCACCATTACTCGTGGTGGAGTTACCGGGCCAATGCCCGCAACAACAACAAAGGTTGGCGGATTGATTACCATTTGGTGAGCGAACCCCTGCAAAACCGGTTAAAAAGAGCGGTCATCCTTCCGGAAGCCAAACACTCGGATCACTGCCCTATTTTAGTAGAAATAGATTAAAAACTGAACTGAAAAACCTCAAATAATAAACAAAATGATAAAAAAAGTTTCATTACTTATGCTTGTGGCAGCCTTGTCTGCATCCTGTGTTTCTAAAAAAGTGTACAATGAATTAGAAGGAAAATATGCTGCCCTGAAAAAACAGCAACGTGAATTGTCGGATGAAAACCACGGTTTAGAAAAAAGGAAAAATCAATTAGAAAGCGATTTAAAGAAAAACCAGGATGAACTGGCCAGAATAAAAGCCGAACGCGACAAACTGCAAAGTGATTATGAAGCGGCTTCCAACAATTTAAAGGCATTGCAATCTTCCTATGCTGCACTGGAAAAAAATTCTGATGAAGCGTTACAAGCCAACATGAAGAAAAACAGGGAACTGCTGGCTCAATTGGATGCCAAGGAAAAAGCATTGGCCGCGGAGCAGGAAAGACTGAACAAACTGCAGGCCGATTTAAAAGACCGTTCGCAACGGGTGGATGAATTGGAAGGATTGATTGCCGCCAAAGAAGCCAACATGCGAAAACTGAAAGAAACCCTTTCCAAAGCATTGGGCGGATTTGAAGGAAAAGGGCTTACCGTAGAACAAAAAAACGGGAAAGTGTATGTTTCGATGGAAAATAAATTACTTTTTCAAACCGGCAGCTGGGCCGTGGGATCAGAAGGCAGAAAAGCAGTTGTGGAGGTTGGAAAAGTATTAGCTCAAAACCCGGACATTTCGGTTTTAATTGAAGGTCATACCGACAACGATAAAATCACCGGAACATTAGGTGGCGGAATTGAAAACAACTGGGATTTATCGACCAAAAGAGCTACTGCCATCGTAAACATTTTAGCCGAAAACAAAGGTGTTTTAAAAGAAAACCTGACCGCAGCCGGACGTGGCGAGTTTGCTCCGTTAATGGCAAATGATTCGCCGGAAGGCAAAGCCAAAAACCGTAGAATCGAGATTATTTTGACTCCGAAATTAGATGAAATTTCTAAAATGCTGAATGAGTTGTAGAAAGTAAAAAAGAAAAACAGGCTCTACAATTTGTAAAGCCTGTTTTTTTTAATTTTTTATTCTGAAATCAATATAGTTTTGTACGTATAACATTCTAAATTGTCACTTTGCTCTGTATCGATTAAGCACTTCGGATTTTTTGAACATCCCCAGCCTCTTTGATTGTCAAAAATAAAAACTTCAGGATAGCAGTCATTATTACCTATGCAAGTAAGATAGATTTGTTCAAAAGAATCAACTTGATTGGTTTTGTCGTTAAAATACAATTCATTTCCAACCAAATTTAGCCATCTTGCAATTTTCACTCTATATTGATTATTTTTTATCAATACAAAATAATAGTCTTCTTGCAAATCGCCTATCGTTGTTTGTTTTACTATCTCAACACTATCAAAATCAATAGGTTTGTCAAATGAAATATTTTCTTTTAATTTTTCCTTTAAAAGAGTGGTGTCTTGAATAATTTCAATTCTTTCTCCATAAACTTTAGCAAAAGGAATGTCTGAATCTTTTTTTGCTGATTCCTTTACATCTGTTTGAGATAAAGAGATACAAGAATTAACAAAAAGGAAGAATACAAAAAACACACTTTTTAATTTTTTAATCATTATGTTCAAATGCTTTTATCACCACCGTCATGGATTTAGTACATGTTTTTGTACAGCTTGTACATGCCCATACTTTTCCACCAGAGATTACATGTTCGTAAGGAACACAATCAACAGGTCCGCAACCAGTACTAGAACATGTTATAGATCCTTTATTTGCATTAACATTAAAAGATGTTCCCACTCTATTTAACTCAAATGCTGATTTATATTTGCCATCCCGATCAGAAGCAAATAAACCATAATAATAATCTGTCGGATTACTTCCAACAACAATATTTTTTTTAATTTCTAAACTTGTATAAGTTATCTCACCTAAACCTTGTTCAAGAGCTAATTCAGCAAAAACTTCTAACAATTCGTCTTTGTCAGCAGTAATTTCATAAACTCCATTACCTTTATCAACTCCAACAATATAATTTCCTCCAAACTTAGAGAATAATGATCTGTTTTCGTCAGCCCTCAATTCTTTTTGTTCATCACTACATGATTGCAAGATGCCGAAAAAAGAAACAAATAAAACAGATGTTAAAACGGCAATTAACCTAATTCTTTTTTTAACTAAATTTCTCATAAAAATAATAAATTAAATTAAACAATAATTTTTTATGAGATAAAATTCATAAAATAAAACATTGAAATTAAACATAATATTGCTATTTTTGAGCACATATATGCTAATATTAATCTTACAAGCCATGACAACAGGAACAAAAATTAAACAACTACGGGAAAGAAATAAAATATCTCAACTTGACTTAGCTATAATACTTGGTGTTGGACAAACGACTATTGCCAGTATTGAAAGTGGAAATACTAGTAAAATAGATTTTCACTTGATTGATAAATTGTGTAAAGAATTTAATGTTGATTTTCAATATTTTATCGAAGAGCCTAAATTAAAACAGATTAACAGAGACCAATCTGTAGGTTATATTGCCGAAATTCAAAATATTACTATTCATGATAAATTGATTGAGCAATATGAAGAAAGAATAAAAGAGATGAAAAACACAATTGATGATTTAAAAAAGGAACTTAAAAAGAAAGAAAACTAATATTTTTAATATTTTTAAAATGCTGAATGAGTTGTAATTAACTCTAAAATTTTGAGTATTGACTAAACAAAAAAAATCAAAAAAGCGGATAAAAATAGTAGGGGTATTGTTAGGAATACCTCTACTGTTTTTTACTGTTTTATCTGTAATTGTTGTTGTAAAAAAAGATGCTCTGGTTGCAGAATTAGTAGAAACGCTAAATGCCGATTTTAAAGGAAAAATCGCCGTTAAAAACACAAGAATTTCACCGCTGGAAAATTTTCCTTATATCTCTATCGATCTTCAGGGGTTAGAAGTATTTGAAACCAAAGACATCGGGCAAAAGCCAATAATCAGCCTTGACGATGTATATGTTGGCTTTGATTTGTGGACGATTCTCCAAGGGAAGTATGAAGTAAAAACGCTTAAACTTAAAGGCGGTTATGTAGCTGTTGTTCAAAATGAGGATGGTTCTTTTAACATAACAAAAGCCTTTGAATCTCAAAAAGAAATTGAAGACATCGAAGAAGAATTTCATTTAGATTTAAAAAAAATCTACCTGAACAAAGTTGATATTTCTAAAACAAACAGAGTCGATAGCCTTTCTATAAAGGCACAATTGGATAAAGCGATTGTTCGTTTTGAAAAAAATCCGATGGAAATCAACATGGGATTGGATGCCGATTTTAAACTGAATATTCTGAAACATACTGATACAACGTTTTTTAAAAACAAACATTTTGATATAATCACTTCATTTTCATTCAATAAAGAAACCCATAAAATTGAGTTTGAACCTTCCGAAATTCAATTTGAAAACGGTTTGTTTAGCATGAAAGGGGGGATTGATTTTGATGATGATTTTGATGTAGATTTAACGTTTAGCGGTAAAAAACCCAATTTTGATTTATTAATTGCCTTTGCTCCGAGTGATTTGTCTGAAACATTAAATGCTTATGACAACAGGGGCGATATTTTTTTTGAAGCTTCTGTAAAGGGAAAATCCGTCAACGGGCACAGTCCTGCCATTGAAGCCAAATTTGGGTGTAAATCCGGTTTTTTTGACAATAAACAAACCCATAAAAAATTGGACAAAATGTATTTCAATGCTTACTACAGCAATGGAGAAGCCAGAAATCTTTCGACCAGTATTTTTAAATTAACCGATTTTACCGCCAAACCCGAAGCCGGAACATTTAAAGGGAATCTGATTGTTAAAAATTTTCATTCGCCCGAAGTTGATATGAAAATTGATTCTGATTTTGATTTAGAATTTCTTACCAAATTTTTCAATTTAAAAGATTTAAGAAACCTCACCGGAAAAGTCTCTTTAGTGATGAATTTTCATGATATTATTGATTTGGCTCATCCGGAAAGAAGCCTTGAAAAGCTAAATCAATCGTACTATTCAGAATTATTGATTACTGATCTGAATTTTAAATCGGATCGTTATCATTTGCCCATTCAACATTTTAACCTGAAAGCCACCATGGATGGCAATGATATTACGATGGATTATTGCCAACTGAAAGTGGGAAATTCCGATTTGTCATTAATGGGTTCCATAAGCAATATTCCGGCAATTCTTCATAAAACAACTGACGAAGTAAAAGCAAGATTGCAAATTGAGTCAACCCAATTTGATCTAAAACAACTCACCTCATTTGACACGACTAAACTAAAACCAATAGACGAAAATATCAAAGGTTTACGATTGGGATTGCGGTTCAAAGGCGAAGCAAATACATTCATTCAATCGAAATCACTTCCGTTAGGCAACTTTTTTATCGAAGATTTTTACGGAAAATTGAGTCATTATCCGCATACTTTTCACGATTTTGATGCTAAACTTTTTATCCGTGAAAACCATATCAAGATTAAAAATTTTGACGGGATGATAGATGACACCGATTTTCATCTCACCGGATCATTAGAAAATTACAATCTTTGGTTGGCCGATGAATTAATGGGAGACACCAAATTTGAATTTGATTTAACTTCCAATTTGCTCAAATTAAAAGATTTATTTTCATACAAAGGAGAAAATTATGTTCCCGAAGATTATCGTCAGGAAGAAGTCAGCGATTTAAAAATTCACGGAACGCTCGCTCTTCATTATGATAAAGTTTTAAAATCATCCGACCTGCATTTGCAACAGCTTAAAGGGAATTTAAAAAATCATCCCATCAAGTTAGAATACGGCAAAGGCAACCTTCATTTTGAAAATGATTTGCTCACTTTCAATCAGTTAAATTGCAAAATAGGAGCGAGTGATTTTGGTTTAAATGGCAATTATTACATTGGTTCAAATCCGGAATTAATCAAAAAACAATCGGTCATTGCATTTAATTCAAACAAACTCGATTTTGACGAATTGTTCAGTTATAAACCAACTAAACCAAACCAAGAAAAGCCAGTTGATCATGATGCCGTTTTTAATGTTTTTGAATTGCCTTTCCGGAATATGAAAATTCAAACCAACATTAAAAACCTCAATTATCATCGCTATAAAATTGCAAACCTCAAGGGAGAGATCAGGTTGCAGGAAAACCACATGGTTTTTTTAGATCATGTTCAGTTTAATGCAGCAGGAGGAGTGGTTGATTTAAAAGGTTACTTTAATGGTTCAGACCCCAAGCATATTTATTTTAATCCGGATTTAAAAATTCAAAAAGTAAATTTGGATGAAGTACTCTTTAAATTTGATAATTTTGGTCAGGACAAATTAGTTTCCGAAAATTTGCACGGCATTTTTACCGGAAGAATCACCGGAAAAATTTTGATGCACACCGATCTAACGCCAATTATTAATGAATCGGATTTGTCGATTGATGTTTCTGTGGTAAACGGTAAACTCGAAAATTTTGGTCCGATGGATGCCTTATCCGACTTTTTTAAAGACAAAAATTTATCTAAGGTTTTGTTTGACAAACTGGAGAATCGCATTCAGATGAAAAACAGCACCATGGTTTTACCCAATATGGTCATCAACTCTTCACTCGGTTTTATAGAAGTTTCAGGAAAACAAGATACTGAGTTGAATATGGAATATTATGTTCGAGTTCCATTAAAACTAGTGACCAAAGTGGCAACTCAAAAGTTATTCGGCAAGAAAAAAGAAGCTATAGATCCGGACCAGGAAGATGAAATTATTTATAAAGACCCGAATAAAAAAGTGAGTTATATTAATCTGAAAATTTCGGGAACACCTTCCAATTATAAAATTTCTCTTCAAAAAAACAAAGATTTAAAACAAGGAAAAGGATTTGAAAAAGATGAATCATTTTTGTTTGATCCGCTTGAAACCGATAGTTTAGATGTTCAAGCCTCCGATTCACTAAACACGATACAATAAATTCAAATGAACTACACTTTTATACCAGAAACCAATTTAAAAATCAGTAAAATTTGTTTGGGAACCATGACTTTTGGCGAACAAAACTCCGAAAGCGAAGCTCATGCCCAATTGGATTATGCCGTTTCTCGTGGCATTAATTTTATCGACACGGCCGAAATGTACCCCATTGCCGCCCGAAAAGAGACGTTGGGAAGTACCGAACGATTTATCGGAAGTTGGTTAAAAAACCGAGGAAAACGGGACGATTTAGTAATTGCCACCAAAATAGCAGGACCCAATCGCGGCATGGAATACATTCGTCAACCCCTTGATTTTTCTGCCAAAAGTATCAAAGAAGCGGTTGATTTAAGTTTGAAAAACCTGCAAACTGATTACATCGATTTATACCAGATGCATTGGCCGGAACGCGTAATGAATATGTTTGGCAAACGCGGTTTAACCGAAATTGATTCAAACTGGAAAGAAAATTTTGCCGAAGTTTTATCCGTGTATGATGAGTTGATCAAAGCCGGAAAGATTCGCCATATTGGTGTTTCCAACGAAGCTCCGTGGGCAGTGATGAAATTTATCAGCGAAAGCGAAAAGCATAATCTACCTCGAATAGCTACGATTCAAAATCCGTATTCCTTATTAAATCGATTGTTTGAAGTCGGCTTAACCGAAGTCTGTATGCGGGAAAATATTGGTTTAATGGCGTATTCTCCTTTAGGTTTCGGTATTTTATCCGGTAAACATTTAAACGGAACGCAACCCAATTCCCGAATAGATTTGTTTCCGCAATTCACTCGCTACACTTCTGAAAATGCTGCCAAAGCCACTAAATTATACCAGGAACTGGCTCACAGCCATGGGTTAACATTAGCTCAAATGGCACTGGCTTTTGTGCAACAACAACAATTTGTGATGAGCACGATTATCGGAGCAACCTCATTGGAACAATTGAAAGAAAACATTGACTCACACGAAATTGTGCTTTCAGAAGAAATTTTAAAAGAGATTGATGCGATACAGGAGATGATTCCTAATCCGGCACCGTGAGTTGACGTTATCTGTTGTCTGTTATCAGTTATCTGTTAAAAGTCGCAGAATACCTCGCAATCTTGTCATTACGAAGAATGAGGAATCTCAATCACAGTTTTCACACAACAGTGTAAAAAGCAATCAAAAACGTTGTGCCTTAATTTCTTTGTGGCAAAAAACTCCCTCCCGATAGATCGGGACTCTCCATAGGAGATGAGAGACTGGACGTTGAAATAACTGCTAAATTTGTAGTTATAAATCCGCTTTAATCCATTATAGCGAAGCTATCAAAATCTGTGAAAATCTGCGTTTTGCGAAGCAAACCTGTTCGATCCGTGTTCTATTAAAAGTAATTATTACCTCACCACCAACTTACTTGTAAAACTACCGCCATTTACCTCTTCAACAGAAACAAAATACAATCCCGAAGTAAGCTTATCAATCGCGACCGTAGTCAATTCAACCTCACTCATCTTTTGATTCACCACTCTTTTTCCCATTGAATCATAAACAGACAGTTCGCTTAAATTCAGCCGGTTTGAATTTTTAATTGTAAAGGAATTATCGGCAGGATTCGGAAACAGGCTCAAACCGTTTTGCTGAAAATCATCCGTACTCAAACTCGTGTCAATTACTTTAGAAATAACTCCGTTGGAAATTCCGGCCACATACAATTCGCCATTCACATCTTCTCCAAACGAAACGATATTCCCCGGAAAGGTATTGGGTGTCCAGGTGATGGCACCACCACTCGTAGAAATATAGCCAATACGATTGTTACAATAGTCCGCAAAAAGGTATTTGTTTTGCAGATTCGGATAAGTTGTTCCGGTATATACATACCCCCCTGTCAGCGAGCATCCTCCCGAAGAACTGTGTGTATATTGAGCAATCGGGAACGTATAATTGGACATGGCTCCACAACCCGACGTATTATAAGCCGAATTACCTTCATAACAACGCCAGCCGTAATTTAATCCGGCCTCTGTAGAGGCGGCTTTGTTGATTTCTTCAATAGCATTCTGCCCCACATCGGCAATCCATAAATCTCCGGTTTGTCTGTCAAACGAGAATTTCCATGGATTCCGAACACCCACAGCCCAGATTTCATCTTCGCCAGCAATGCCAACATACGGATTGTCTGCCGGAATGGCATAACCGCTTTCACCATTCACATCAATACGAAGCATTTTACCTAAAAGCGAGTTCAGGTTCTGACCGTAATTGCTTGGATCGCCGCCACCGCCACCATCGCCCATTCCGATGTAAAGATAACCGTCTGGACCAAACACAAGGGTTCCGCCATTATGATTATTCCCCGGCTGAGCAATCGTTAACAAAACATCAGCACTGGCAGGGTTAGCAACGTTTGGATCGGTGTCGCTCACGGTATATTTTGCAATCACGGTAGCTCCATCACCTGCTCGGGTATAATTCACATAAAAAAGGCCGTTAGTAGCATAATCCGGGTGGAACGCAAGTCCTAACAAACCTCTTTCTCCTCCGGAAAGAACCGTTGATGAAGTAAGATTTAAAAACGGTGTTGTATTGACCGTTCCGTTTTGGTTTACAATTCTGATTTGTCCGCCCCGTTGCACTACAAACAATCGGGAATCACCGGCATTCACAATCGCCACCGGACTCGAAAAACCGCTGGCAAACGTTTGTAACCCGATGGTTTGCGAAAAAGAAGCTGCGGTAAACAGCAGAACACATACTTGTAGCATTTTTTTCATAGCATTTTGGTTTTTGGATAAGTAAAGTTAGTAATTTTTTAAATTGTTTCATTATAAATAAGTTACAAAAAAACCGCCCCAAATCAATTCGGGACGGCTTCACCACAATCCAACTAAAATTAGTTCACAACAACATAACCTTTTGTTTTGGCAACACTATGAATAGAGGTTGTTATGGCATTACCCAGATCGTCTTGCGACTTGGTTTTTTTCGATTCGGCATCAATATAAGCCTGGCGTTTTTTAGAAAGTTCGTCCATTTCTTTTTGAATGGTTTCGCGTTCCTTGGTTTTTTGTGCTACGATGGTTTTAATTTCTTCTTTCGATTTGTTTTTCAACTCCGCCGGAAGTTCTTCTTTTTTCAGATTGTCCAAGGCTTTGCTGTCGTTTTTGGCTTTGTCCACCAAATCCCAACTATCATTTTTATACACGGCTTTTGATTTGCTCACCGCTCGTTCGGCATAATTGGCTCCTGAAATGGATTGAGCATTGGCATCCTGCACTTCCTGAGCCATTTTTTTCTCGGCTCCTCTGGAACCATACCCGATATACGTTTTGTTCAACCGCACGTTGCATTGCGAAATCTGGTCGTCATAAGGCGTCACGATATACCGCACTTTGGCATTGGAATCAATGTTGAAATATTTTCCTTGTCCCACATCGGCACCGTCTTTCCACAAACCGCGAATACCTTCTTCATAACCGCCACAGTGAATTGTGTTAATATAAATGCCTTTTTTCAACGCATCGGCAATGGCTTCTTTGTAGTTAATGTTGCCTTGATTAAACGGCTCATTTCCGGCAATGTAAATGAGTTTCATGTTCTGCATACCGTCTTTCCAGGTCAGTTTTTGCGAGGCATCCTGAATCACCGCTCCGCAATATTCGCTACCGCCGTTGGTTCGCAAAGCGAAAAGTTTTTCCGAAATTAAATCCAAATCATTAGTCAACGGCGTTACTTGTCGGATAAAATTGGAAGCACTGCTCAACCCATCGTTGCCATATTCATACAACGCAATTTCAATATCGGGTGTTTTTCCTTCGTATTTCAAGGTTGTTAAGGTGTTTACAATGTTCCACAAACGGGATTTGGCTTGTTCAATCAATCCGTCCATGCTGTTGGACGTGTCTAACAATAAAGCAACTTGAATGGTTCCTTCGGCAGTGGTTTCTTCCGGTTGTTGACTGTTTTTTCCACTTGTATTCTCTGCAAGAGTAGCCGTATTATTTTTCTTTTCGCAGCTAAACATCACCATCGAAGTGAGTAAAGCAAAGGTTAACACTAAATTTTTCATGAGATTGTGTTTTTAAATGGTTGAAATTATTTTTGAAGGTTTTTAATGTCATTTTCTATTGAGAGTATCATCAAGCAGGTCGCCGTACAAAACGACGGACTGGTAATGCAGTGATGCCCGTTCCAGCTGCCGTCTGCATTTTGAATCTGCATCATGCGGCCACCGATGTTGTCGTACCATTTTTTCCAGTCGTCGTCGTGATTCACCACCATTGATTCGCCGGTTTGCAGGAAGCTCAAAAATTCTTCGCCGCCGTTGTTGCCAAAACCGGACAATACATCTTCTTTCATCGCGGTTACTTTGGCAGATTGATACACTTTAGTTGCCACGTCATACGATTTTGCTTTTTCTTTCGAATAGCCCAATCGTTCTAAATTTTGTTCATTCAAAACCGCATTGCGTTCAATTTTGCCTTCGGCTTTGGCTTTTTTAAAGAGTTGTTCGGCTTCTTTGGCTTCTTCGGCACTGTTTCGCACCGAACTGCTCACGGCATACAACATTATTCCCGCACCATCTTCGGTTTTTGCCGATTGACTTTCCGGATTATAATTGCTTTTCTGGTATTCTCTGGCTTTTTGAATTTTGTCTTTGTTTACTTTGATGCCTTCGGTTTTAGCCGCCATTTCTAAACCGGAATTCGCAAAAGACGATTGCAGAACACCCGCCCAACCGGAATTCTCTACTTTGCCGGAATCGCCCATCGATTTTTCAATTTTATCTACACAAACCTGAATGCCGTCCTGCACTCTTTTTTTCATCGAAGCATCTTTCAGTGTGGGAAGCAATTGGTTGAAAAACTGCAAGGTCATGATCGCATCAATGTGTTGCCCTAATTTTCCTTGAATTTGGGTACCTCTTATTTGCGTGATATAAGGTGAATGCTGGTTTTTATCAATTTCATTCAGCAGAAATAAAACCGCTTTTTTCAAAGTTGCTTTATGCTCCCCTTTTTCCATTGAATGGCCACAACGGTACAAAGCCATGGCCGACATGGCCGTGGTTGCCGGATCGGAAGAAACGGCATGCGGATTTCTTTCGGATTGATTGTTGCGAGAACCGGCTCCCCAGCCGCCATCAGCATTTTGAGCCTGAATGAGCCAAATTTCGCCTTTGGAAATGGTTTCCATGAATTTCTTGTTCGTTTTGGCTGTGGCAGCTCCTTCGATCGATTGTTCGCCCATCAACGACATAAAAACGCAAGGTTGTTCTTCGCCTTCAACACGTTCTTGTTGAGCAATTTCTTTTTTGGGAAGAATTTCTTTTGTTGGTGCAGTATCATTTCCCAACAAATAAATAAACGGAACACAGCCTGCTAAAGCGGATATTCCAAGCATGATTTTTGTTTTCATAGTATATTGATTTTGATTGTTATTCTTTTTTTTTTGGCCGCTGATTCGCAGATTGTTTTTTTAACCACACAGAGACATAGTTGATTTTAGACTTTAAAGGCGTTTCACTTTACAATAGAAAAGGATAGTTATGTGAACCCAGGCATTGGGCTATATTTCCTTTTTGCCTATGTTTCTATGTGGTTAAATGGCATTTACTATAAAAAAATCTGCGAATCAGCGGCTATTACATCATCTGTAAAAATGATTTTGCGTTGATTTTTTGATAAAATTACCCAGATGAACAACTCAACTTTGAGCCACTTGGTGAAAACCATTTCTGACTTGGTGAAATCGTTTTTTAAACCCGATTTTATTTTCGTACTTTACACTATAATAAAAATGAGATGGTCAACCGATTTAAAATAGTACTACTGGCGATGCTTTTTCCTCTGGTAATGATGGCTCAGGACAGCATCAGAACCAAAGTGAGCAAATCTTCTGTGAGCAAAAAAGCCAAGGAAGTGGAGCAAACACTGTCTAAAAGTAATCCTGAAAGTACCGCAGATAAATATGTTGAATTGGCCAATGAGTTAGATAAAAAAGGGGATTACGCTAAAGCGGAAGATTATCTGAAAAGAGCTTTACCCATTTATCAAAAACAAAAAAATAAAGATAAAATAGCGAGTACTACGCGTTCGATTGCTCAAATTCAGGAGAAGCAGAACAAAGTGAAAGAGGCCATCAAAAACTATCAATCGGCAAGTGAAGAAGCGGTTGATATGGGCTATTCACGCGTGAATTTGAATGATGCGAGCCGTTTGCAAAACGCAAGTCCGAAAGCACAGGCCGAGTATTTGGATTCGAACATCAAAATTTTGGAGAAAGAAGGTAAAATGGATGATGCCGCCACTGTGTATAAGCAAAAAGCAGAAGTCGATTTAAAAACGGAAAACAAAGGCATGGCGATTGAAAATTATGAAAAAGCCATTGCCGTTTCCAAAGATAAACCGGAAGAAGTGTTGAAATTAAAAAGCGAGATTTCAAAAGTCTATGCTTCGGAAAACAACTTGGATAAAGCAATTGAAATTACAAAAAACACCATTTCGGAAGCCGAAAAAATCGGAAGCGTTTCGCAACAAATTGAACAGCAGCAAGCGTTGGCAACGTTGTATTTTAAAAATGAAAATCAATCGGATGCGATAGTTTTATTGGAAGAAACCTATCAGTTGGCCTTAAAAAACGGACGGACTTTTGATGCCAAAAAAGCGATGCTGGCTCTTTCGGATTATTATCGAGCAAAAGGCAATCAAGCAAAAGCGATTGAATTGTACGATAAATTCCTGAATGATTTTGACCGGATGATTCAGGCGGACAGTTCGCTGGTGGATGCCAAAATTTTTCAGGTCACGGAAGAAAAGATCAGGCAGCTGGAGAAAGAACGGGCGTTGAAAGATGAGTTGATTACCAAGAAAAATAAATTCAATTATGTGTTGATCGGTTCGGTGATTTTAATGTTGATTTTGTTGGGATTGATTGCAAAAGCGTTGTTTTCCATCAAAACCAAAAACAAAAAAATTGCGTTGCAGTCGTTACGGAGAGAAATGAATCCGCATTTTATTTTTAACAGCCTGAACAGTGTAAACCAATTTATTGCTCAAAATAATGAGTTGGAAGCCAATAAATACCTGACCTCCTACTCCAATTTGATGCGGAATATGATGGAAACCTCGAACAAAGATTTTATCACGTTAGCCAATGAATTAGAGCAGATTAAGAAATATTTGGATTTGGAACACTTGCGTTTTCAGGACAAATTTGAGTATGAAATTGTAGTAGATGAAACGTTGGATGCGGATGCGATTTTGGTTCCAAACATGTTGATTCAACCGCATTTGGAGAACGCCATTTGGCACGGATTGCGTTACCGGGAAACAAAAGGAAAATTAAAAGTGACTTTTGAAGAAGAAAATCAATTGATCAAAGTTTTGATTGAAGATGACGGTATTGGCGTTGAAAAAAGCCAGGAATTGAAAACACAAAACCAAAAAGTGCATGAATCCAGAGGCTTAAACAATGTAGAAGAACGGATTAATCTGCTGAACGATTTGTATCATCAACAGATTTCCTATTCCATTTCGTCGGGAACGGATGGAAACGGAACCTTGGTCACACTTTATTTTTCTAAAACCACCAAACTTGCATGAACGATTTTCAAAAAATAAAAAGTGTCATTGTCGAAGATGAATCGGCAGCTCGCGAAGCATTGAAAAACTATGTGGCCAAATATTGTCCGCAAATCGAGATTATCGGCGAAGCCCAAAACAGTCGGGAAGCAATTCCGTTGTTGCACGAACTGCAGCCGCAACTGGTGTTTTTGGATGTGGAAATGCCGTTTGGCAATGCGTTTGATGTGTTAGAAGGCTGCAAAGACTTACATTTTGAGACTATTTTTGTCACGGCTTTTTCGGAATATTCGTTGAAAGCGTTAAACCAAAGTGCGGCCTATTATCTGTTGAAACCCATCAGCATCGAAGAATTGATTTTGGCCGTCAACAAAGTACAACAACAATTGATGAAGCAGGAGTTGTTTAACCGAAATCAAATCATTGTACAAAACTTTCGCGAACCCAAAATCGAAAAGCAACAAGTCATTTTGCCTACCTTAGAAGGCTTTGAAGTGGTGAAAATGGAAGAAATTGTCCGTTTGCGAGGCAATGGCAATTTTACCGATATTCATTTGGCGGACGGAACCAAGAAAATGGTCTGTCGTTTTTTAAAACACTTTGATGAATTGTTGGATGTTCCGTTTATGCGGGTGCACAAATCGCACATCATCAATTTGAATTTTGTGAAATCGTATCACAAATCGTTAGGCGGTTATGTAATGCTTTTTGATGAAACAGAGATTGAGATTTCGGTGGGTTATAAGGAGGAATTTTTGAGGAGGTTTAAATAAAATACCATTAAATTAGTCTTTTTATTCAAAAATAGTTATTTTTGAATAATTTAATGGTATTTTATGCTAAATATTGTCACAATAAAAGACGTCAAAATCCAAATCGGACAGCTTTGTAAGGCCAAAAGAAAAGAATTTAACCTTACCCGAGAACAATTGGCGGATGCCTTGCAAATGTCGAGAACGACCATTCAAAACATTGAAAGTGGCAAAAATGCTACGTTGGATAATTTACTCAAAATTGCCAATCATTTTCATTTGTTGGAAACTATTTTTGAAGGTGTTCAATCATTACAGAATTCTTCATCAGATCCACTTTCATTATACTAAGTATGGCAGCAACACCTTTAATTGCAGTAGATATTTTTGGAATAGAAATTGGAAAATTGGGGTATGATGCCAACCAAAAAAAATGTTATTTTCAGTACAATGCTGAATTTTTAGATTCCGGAAAGTTTTCAAACGTATTTCCTTTTATTTTCAAACGCATTAAGCCCGTTCAAGTTTTTACCCAATTTGAAGGCGAAACATTTCGTGGGCTTCCGCCTATGATTGCTGATTCGCTACCCGATGTTTTTGGAAATATTATTTTTCAAGAATGGTTTTCGAAGAAAGAACCTAACAAAAAGATCTCGTCATTAGAACAGTTGACCTATGTTGCCCATCGAGGAATGGGAGCTCTGGAATACCGTCCGATTCAAGATTTGCCTGAATCAGCGGCTATTGATATCAACGAAATGGTACAGGTACTTGAAAAAGTAATGCAATTAAAAGAAGATATTACTGAAAAACAATTAAATGATAAAGCGTTATTGAATATCTTCAAAATTGGAACTTCAGCGGGTGGAGCTCGACCGAAAATTTTAATTTCAGAACATAAAAAAACGGGGCAAATTGTAGCTGGAGATACACATTTCTCTGATAATTATATTCATTATTTGGTCAAATTACATCTTCCCGAGCAATCGATGTATCATCAGGAAAAAGTGGAATATGCTTATTATTTATTAGCTCAAAAGGCCGGTATAGAAATGATGCATTCAAAATTGATTGACGATAAGCATTTTGCAACACTTCGTTATGACCGACAAAATGGCGAAAAGCAACATGTGTTAACCGCTTCGGGTTTAACAGGTTGGGATTTTACAAAGCCGGAACATTCCAGTTATGAAAACGTGTTTAAATTGGCTGCTACTTTAAAGGTACCTCATAAAAATTTGCAACAACTTTTTAAACGAATGGTTTTTAATTTGGTCTTTCAAAATATAGATGACCATTTAAAAAATCATAGTTTTATCTACAATAAAGAGGAGAACAATTGGCATTTAGCTCCGGCTTATGATGTGACGTATGCTTTAAATCCGTTGTTGAATTACACTTCTGTTTCAAGAGCGTTATCCATAAACAACAAACGTCAGAATATCAATTTGAAAGATGTTTTAATGATTGCAGAAGAATATGCAATTAAAAATCCGAAAGGAATTGTTGAAGAAATTGAACAAGTCACTACGCAATGGTCAACAGTGGTAAAAGAATTAGAAATTCCTGAAAAGATAAGTCATCGTATTGAGCATGATTTTATGAAATGGTGTTAAGCTACCCAAACAATTCCCCCACCACATCTTCAATCTTCGCCACCAATTTCACTTGAATCAGTGTTTCCTTCAACGAAATTTTATTGTATTTCGACACAAAAATGGTTGAAAAACCTAATTTCTCCGCTTCCAAGATACGTTGTTCCACGCGGTTTACGGGCCGAATTTCTCCTGCTAAACCAACTTCTCCCGCAAAACAAAAATCTTTCCCAACCGGAATATCTTCATTGGAAGATAAAATGGCGGCCACCACAGCCAAATCAATCGCAGGATCATCCACCGAAATGCCGCCGGTGACATTTAAAAAAACGTCTTTTGCTCCCAATCTAAATCCGGCACGTTTTTCTAAAACCGCCAAAATCATGTTGAGCCGTTTGGCGTTGTAACCGGTTGTACTGCGTTGCGGTGTTCCGTAAACTGCGGTGCTGACTAAGGCTTGAATCTCTATCATCAACGGACGCATGCCTTCTAAAGTGGAAGCAATGGCGGTTCCTGAAAGTTCTTCGTCTTTGTGGGAAATCAAAATTTCCGATGGATTGGCCACTTCTCTCAAACCGGAACCCAGCATTTCATAAATCCCAATTTCTGCCGTTGAACCAAAACGGTTTTTGAGCGAACGCAGGATTCGGTACACGTGGTTTCGATCGCCTTCAAATTGCAGAACCGTATCCACCATGTGTTCCAGAATTTTGGGTCCGGCAATGGTACCGTCTTTCGTAATATGACCAATCAACAATACCGGAACATTCGTTTCTTTCGCAAATTTGATGAGTTCTGCCGTACATTCGCGAATTTGCGAAATACTTCCGGCTGTCGATTCGATATAATCGGTATGTAAGGTTTGAATGGAATCGATGATCACAATCTCCGGTTCCGTTTCCTGAATTTGTTTAAAGATGTTTTGCGTTTTTGTTTCCGTAAGAATGAAACAGTTTTCATAGCTGTTTTCAATTCGTTCGGCACGCATTTTTATTTGTTTCTGACTTTCTTCGCCCGAAACGTACAAGGTTTTATAGGGTAATTTTAAAGCAATTTGCAACAAAAGCGTACTTTTTCCTATGCCGGGTTCGCCGCCTAATAGGGTTAAAGAACCGGGAACAAGTCCGCCTCCTAATACACGGTTTAATTCGCCGTCAGAAGTATTAAGCCTGATTTCCTGTGTAGAATCAATATCTTTAATCCGAAGGGGTTTAGGAGCTTTTTTTACTTCAGAAGAAGGTTTCCAACTGGTTTTTTCTTCTTTTTGAATGACTTCTTCCACAATTGTATTCCATTCGTTGCACGCATGACATTGTCCTTGCCATTTGGAATATTGTGTACCGCAGTTTTGACAAAAAAAGGAGGTTTTAACTTTCGCCATTATTTTAATAATTGCTTCATTTCTTCCGATTTGTCATACATCATATCTTTGTCTAAATCGCCAATCGGTTCTTTCTGAAAAGCACTTAAATAGTATTTCTGAGCCCTTTTGTAATCTTCTTTTTTCTCATACATCAAAGCCATGTGGTAATCGGCCAGCATTGTTTTTTTATAGTATTTGTCGGCCAAAATAGCAAGACCATCCAATTCATTGTAATCTTTGTTCTTTAAAATAGCCGCTTCAATGGCTTTAAAGTCATTTAACCGAATAGGCATTTTGATGTTTAACGATTTTTCTATGACATCATATTTTTGTTTCAGATAGTCCACATAACCGGATTCTAATTTTACAATTTTTTCATTGAATTCATGTGTTGTAATAGGTTGATAAACCGCAAAAAACTGATACAATGCATTTGGGATGGAATGTAAAACCAGCGAATAATGTGACGCTCCAATAAACTCGTCAAATTTGTAATTCAACGATTCTTTTTTAATGGTCTTTAATTTTTCATCCAGCTCCTTAATTCTTTTTTGGATTTTCTTTAAATCGCCGTCAGCCGTAGACTGGTAGTAATAAATCGGCTTAGTGATGGCATTTAATCTCTCCGGTATCCTGTTTTCCATATCCAAAGCCAGGTCCGGACTCAGTGAAATAAAAGCATCAAAAACAGGTGTATCTTTATACAAAAAGAAATTGATAAAACCGGCTGTTGTATCGTGCCCGCCAATAATTTTAAAAGGAGCTACCCGGTACGTTTTTTCTAAATAAGGCATTAATTCCGTTCCGATAAAATCAAAAAAATTAGCCCCGGTTTCAATGGGCAGTCCGCTTTCCTCATCATATTCGCTGTCAGCATACCGTTCATCCTGTTTGTTTTGAGAGACACCGACCAAAATTACCTCCGGTAAATCATCCCAATAATTTCCAAACTTTAAAGCACCCTGAAAAGGATCAAACAAGTATTCGCCGTCTAAAACGAGCAACAACGGAAATTTTTGGTTTTTATCCTTTTCATAAGACGGGGGAAGGCTGATGTAGATATCACGGTCACCTCCCAGCTTTTTAGAAGAAAAGACTTCTACGGTTTTTTGAGCATAAATACTCACTGAACACCATAAAACAATAAGAATCTGAACTAATTTCATCGGGTTTCGGTTTTGGAAATTAAGTGAAAACCTAATTTTTTTTCGAAAGCAAGATAGTAAATTATTTGTTTTTGTTTAAAACGGGAAGCAATAAAAATGAAAGTGTACCCAAAATCACCACCATCAGTGTTTGCGAAGTCCACACCAACCACCCAAAGGCCGTGCCCGCCGTTTCGGGAACGTTATAAAGCAAGAGAATTTCTGCCATCAAAAAGGGATAGGCTCCAAATCCGGAATTGGTCAGTGTGATGGCAATTCCACCCACAATAAAGGAGATAACAACGGTACTCAGACTCAGGTTACTGGTTTCAGGCAGAGCAAAAATAGTAATGTAAAACATACAAAAATAGCTTACCCAGATCAGCAATGAATGGAATAGGAATGCCCATTTTTTTTCCATTTTCCAGATGCTGAAAACACCGTCTAACAAGCCCGTAATTTTTTGTTTGACAATTACAACCGGCTTAAGGGTTGAATAGCGAAATACCAAAAAGACGCCTATCATTAAAAACACACCGATTCCCAAAATGAGTACCAGCTTTTGAACAGGAATTTTATCTAAAACAAAAGCCTTTAAAACATCAAATTCCAGGAAGAACGCCAATCCGATAAAAGACAATAAGAAAAAAGTATCCACTACCCTTTCGGCAATGATGGTTCCAAAAGCCTTATCAAACGGAACATCTTCGTATTTTTTGAGAATCAGGGCACGGGAAACTTCGCCCGAACGCGGAATAGACATGTTGATGAAATAACCGATGCAGACGGCCATGACATTGGTCGAAATTTTTGGCTGATAACCCAAATGATCCAACGTGTACTTCCATCTGTATCCCCGAGACCACAAGGCCAATGCACTGATCAGCAATGAAATGTAAATATAGAGGTAATCCGCATTTTTAAACTGTTGTTTAATTTCTTCCAATTGTTCTGGAGTAAACTTGTTGTAGGTATAAACAACCAAAACCAATCCCAACAGAACAGGAAGGAGGATCGAAAGCCATTTGCCGATTTTCTGTTTCAAGGGATCAGGTCAGCGAATTGTCGTTTTCATTAGGGAATACCAAAGCCGGTTTGAAGGTTTTTGCCTCTTCAAAATCTAAGATGCCGTACGAAATAATGATAATAATATCTCCTTTTTGAACCTTTCGTGCGGCGGGACCGTTCAGGGTAATTTCGCCACTGTTGCGGTTTCCTTTAATAACATACGTTTCCAAACGTTCGCCGTTATTGATGTTAACAATAGAAACTTTTTCGCCTTCTACAAGGTTCGAAGCTTCCATCAGGGCTTCGTCGATCGTGATGCTGCCGATGTAATTTAAATCTGCTCCAGTCACCTTTACGCGGTGAATCTTGGATTTAACAACTTGAATTTGCATGGTGCAAAGGTAATTAATTTAATGAAATAGTATCAATTAATCGGATGTTGTTAACAAAAACGGCGATAAATGCACGGTATTTTTTGTTTTTCGATTTACGCACACAGGGCTTTAACGTAGCTTCGTCGGCAATTTGAAAATATTCTAACGAAAACCCGGGATGATTTTCAAACGTTTTTTTAACAAAATCCGAAATTTCATTAACCGATTTTGTACCGAACATTTTCCGGGCTGCTGTCAGCGTTTTAAACAACAAAGACGACGACGCTTTTTCCGTTTCGGAAAGACGTTCGTTGCGTGAACTCATGGCCAGTCCGTTGGCTTCCCGGTGAATCGGACAGCCGATGACGTTTACCGGAATTTTATATTTCTGAACCAATTTTCTGATGATCTGCAATTGTTGAAAATCTTTTTCGCCAAAATAGGCATTTGTCGGATTTACAATTTCAAACAACCGCTTAACAACGGTTCCCACACCATCAAAATGACCGGGACGGTATTTTCCTTCCATTTGGTTTTCCAGACCGTCAAAATTAAAATGCTGCGAAGTAGTATTTCCGTTATAAATATCTTCTACCGAAGGAGCAAAAACAATCACCTCACGGTTTAATCCGGCAATTTTTTCAATATCTCTTTTCAGATTGCGGGGGTATTTTTCCAAATCCTGCGGATTGTTAAACTGGGTAGGATTAACAAAGATACTGACCACTGTAATATCGTTCTCAAAGATTGATTTTTTAAGTAAAGACAGGTGTCCGTCGTGCAAAGCACCCATCGTGGGCACAAATCCGATCCTGCTTTTTAACAACCAAAAAGGAGACAAATGCTCTTTAAGTTCGCTTTGTTTGTTGAAAATGAGCATGTAGTTTTATTTAAATGAGGTGCAAACTTACTATTTTACTTAAATATCTGCATAAATTTTTGTAATTTTGCCTGTTTTAAAAATCTAAACGAAAAAGTTCAAAACGTATGGAGGATAAGAGGATATTGTATGTATCATCTGAGGTAGTGCCTTATTTAGCAGAAAATGAAGTATCAATTATGTCTTATGACGTTCCGAAAATGATTAATGATCAGGGAGGACAAATAAGAATTTTCATGCCAAGATATGGGAACATAAATGAAAGAAGGCATCAATTGCACGAAGTGATCAGGTTGTCCGGTATGAATTTGGTGGTAAATGATTTAGACATGCCTTTGATTATTAAAGTTGCATCCATTCCAAAAGAAAGAATCCAGGTTTATTTTATAGACAACGACGAATATTTTAAACGTAAAGCCACTTTTACCGATGAAGAGGGAAAATTGTATGCCGACAACGATGAAAGAGCCATCTTTTTTGCCAAAGGCGTGGTAGAAACCGTAAAAAAATTAAACTGGGTGCCGGATATTATCCACGTACACGGCTGGCTGGCTTCTTTGTTGCCGATTTACATGAAGCATTATTACAAACACGAAGCCCTTTTTTCCGACACAAAAATTGTAACGTCTGTTTACACCCAGTCTTTTGACGGGAATTTAGACATGGAACTCATCAATAAAATTAAATTTGACGGTGTACCGCACGAATCAATTTCGGTTTTAGAACAGCCGAATTATGAAAATTTAATTAAAGCCGCCATCGAACACTCTGACGCAGTGATCGTTGCCTCTGAAAATTTATCTTCAAGTTTAACACAATTTATAGAATCATCCGGAAAACCTTTTTTACCTTTCATCCCGAAAGAGGATTATCCTGAGCATTATACAAATTTCTATAAAAATACGGTTCTTTAAATTTCATTCAAATGATTTCAAAAAAATTAATTCAATATACCATTATTGCAGCACTTGCTTCGTTGTTTTTTTCGTGCGATAAAGACTTTAATTCCATCGGTGGCGACGTCATTGGCAATGACCATTTTCAGTTCGGCATTAAGGATTATGAAGCTACCGTAACAGCGTTCAATCAGGATTTAGGAACGGTACAGTCTAACAACTTAGCCGTAAATCCTCTCGGGATTTACCACAACACAACCTTTGGCAAAACAACAGCTCATTTCGTCACGCAATTAACCTTGCCAACAACCGTTCCGACCTTTACCACCGTTAATGATCTTGAGCCTGAAATAACGGAGGTCATTTTGTATATTCCGTATTTCAGTAAAAAAGGAACAACCGATGACCAAGGGGTGGCAACCTACACCTTAGATTCGGTTTACGGCACCTCTAAACTAAAACTCAGTGTTTTTGAAAACGGTTATTTTTTAAGAGATTTTGATCCAAACAGCCAGTTTACTCAAGCCCAGAGATATTATTCAGACCAGCTTTCCGATTTTGAAAATAATAAAAGAGGAGCTGCGGCAGACGGAACTTCAATCGCACACGGTGAAAGATTAAATAACGATACCGATGCTTCTCAGAACGATCAATTCTTTTTTAATGCCGCCGAAATTTCTGTAACGGTCTATGCAGATGAAGACGACGAAGAAGGAACAACAACAAAAAGTGCTCCCGGAATTTATTTAAAACTGAACAAAGACTTTTTTCAAAAGAAAATCATCGGAGGATATAACCAGAATAAACTGATTAATAACAATGTCTTCAGAGACTATTTCCGGGGATTGTATTTCAAAGTTGAAGCAGCGGATACTGACCCGAACGGCAACGGCTTTGCCATGATCAATTTCAGCAGCGGAAAAATCACGGTAAAATATGATGAGTACCGCTCAACAGGAGAAGATTCTGAACCTGAAAAAGAAAAAAAATCATTTGACTTAACACTTTCCGGCAATACGGTTAGCCTGACCAGTCAGGAAAGAACCGCCAATTATGCGAATGCTTTGGCATCAGCAGATGCCGTTTCAGGCGATGAAAGACTCTATATTAACGGCGGTGCCGGTTCAATGGCTGTGATTAACTTATTTAACCGTGACGAAAACGGGCAGTCGGCAGAGTTGGAACAATACAGAGCAAACGGGTGGTTGATTAATGAGGCTAATTTAACCTTCCGAATTGATCGTGATGCGATGGGTACAAATAAAGAACCGGACAGAATCTATCTGTACGACTTAGACAATAAAAGACCCTTACTGGATTATTACAATGATTTTACGGTAAACGCCCTTAAACCCAAATACGGGAAAGTGGTACATAACGGCATCATAAAGCTGGAAGATGAAAAAGGTGTAACGTATAAAATCAGAATCACAAATCATATTGCCCGTTTGTTTAAAAACCCCGATTCTACCAATGTCAGATTAGGACTTGTTGTGACGGAGGCCATTTCAAATGTGAGCAATTATAAATTAAAAAACCAGACCTCAGCAGGTATAAAAGATGTCCCTGCGGCATCTGTAATGAATCCGTTAGGAACCGTGTTGTACGGAAGCAAATCTTCTGTACCTTTGGACCATCGATTGCGATTAGAAATTTATTATACCAAACCTGATTAAATAAGTAAACATATGTGTGGAATTGTTGGATATATCGGAAAAAGAGACGCTTATTCAATTGTCATCAAAGGACTTAAGCGTTTAGAATACAGAGGCTATGACAGTGCCGGAATCATGCTTCATGACGGTAAAGAACTTAAAGTTTCTAAAACAAAAGGAAAAGTAACCGATCTGGAAGAAGTTTCCGGAAAAGACAACAACTTTTTTGGTTCTATCGGAATGGGTCACACCCGTTGGGCTACGCACGGCGTGCCAAACGATGTGAATTCGCACCCCCATTTATCGAATTCCGGAAACTTGGCAATTATCCACAACGGCATCATTGAAAACTATGAACCGTTAAAAAAAGAATTAATCAAAAGAGGGTTTGTTTTTCATTCTGATACAGATACCGAAGTGTTGGTAAACCTGATTGAAGATGTTCAGAAGAAAGAGAATCTAAAATTAGGCAAAGCTGTTCAGGTTGCCCTAAACCAGGTTGTTGGAGCCTATGCGATTGCTGTTTTTGACAAAAACAAACCGGACGAAATAGTAGTTGCCCGTTTGGGAAGCCCGCTGGCTATTGGTATTGGCGATGATGAATTTTTTGTGGCTTCAGACGCTTCTCCGTTTATTGAATACACTTCAAACGCTATCTACCTGGAAGATGAAGAAATGGCTATCGTGCGGTTACACAAACCCATTAAAGTACGAAAAATAAAAGATGACAGACTTGTAGATCCTTATGTACAGGAATTAAAAATGAACCTGGAACAAATTGAAAAAGGGGGTTATGACCACTTTATGCTCAAAGAAATTTACGAGCAGCCCAATGTGATAAAAGACACCTACAGAGGACGGTTACTTTCCAACAAAGGCATTATCCAAATGGCCGGTATTGAAGATAATTTAGAAAAATTCCTCAACGCAGAACGCATCATCATCGTGGCATGCGGTACTTCATGGCATGCCGGCCTGGTAGCAGAATATATTTTTGAAGAATTTGCCCGCATTCCTGTAGAAGTTGAGTATGCTTCTGAATTCCGATACAGAAACCCGATAATCAACAAAAAAGATATTGTAATTGCCATTTCACAGTCCGGCGAAACGGCCGATACATTGGCGGCCATTAAACTGGCCAAAGAAAACGGAGCATTTGTGTTCGGTGTGTGCAATGTGGTAGGATCATCAATTTCCAGAGAAACAGATGCCGGTGCCTACACACATGCCGGTCCGGAAATCGGAGTAGCATCAACCAAAGCTTTTACCACACAAATCACTGTGTTAACCTTAATTGCATTGCGTTTAGCAAAAGCAAAAGGCACCATGTCTAATTCTGATTATCACCGTTATCTGTTAGAACTGGAAATGATTCCGGAAAAAGTAGCCGATGCTCTTCAGACTAACGATATTGCCAAAGAAATTGCAGGAATATACAAAGATTCGCCAAATTGCTTGTATTTAGGCAGAGGATATAATTTTCCGGTGGCTTTGGAAGGAGCCTTGAAATTAAAAGAGATTTCCTATATCCATGCCGAAGGTTATCCTGCTGCCGAAATGAAACACGGCCCGATTGCTCTGATTGACGAATCAATGCCGGTTGTAGTAATTGCTCCCAAAATGGGTCATTACGACAAAGTTGTCAGCAACATTCAGGAAATTAAATCCAGAAGTGGTAAAATTATAGCTGTTGTTACAAAAGGAGATACACAGGTGCGGGAATTAGCAGATCATGTTATTGAAATTCCGGAGACTTCAGATGCCCTTTCTCCATTGCTCACTACCATTCCGCTGCAACTGCTTTCTTACCATATTGCGGTTATGAGAGGTTGTAATGTGGATCAGCCCAGAAATTTGGCAAAATCAGTTACGGTAGAATAAATCAATTCCATCATTTACAGTTTAAAGCGGATCGTTTGCATCCGCTTTTTTTATTTTTTGTATTTTCAGTAAAGTTATCAAATTGTTAGCTAATACTTAAAATATTATATGAACGCATAGTAAATATGGTTAAAACACGTAAAATATTAAAAATAATTCAATGATTTGCGTTGCGAAATGTTTAAAAATGAAATATCATAAATGATAAATACAATAAATTAAGCCACTTTTTTTATTAATTTCAAAAAAATTTGTACTTTGGTAACGTAAACTAACAAAAACTCAAACTTTATGAAAGTGAAATTAATTCTTCTCACATTGTTTTTTTGTAGCATTTCTTTTGCACAAACAGCAATAACAGGAAAGGTGGTTGACAATACAAATCAGCCGATTCCGGGAGCTAACATCAAAATTGTTGGCGAAGATATTGGTACCGTGACCGATTTTGACGGAAACTTTACCCTGACCACACAAAAAAAGCCACCCTTTACCGTTGAGATTTCATCCATTGGGTTCTCATCCAAAAGAGAAGAAATCAGGTCAAACAACCAAAAAGTAAATGTTGTATTGACGGAGGAAGAAACAAAACTAAATGAAATTGTACTTTCGGCCTCAAGAACACCCGAACGGATTCTGGAATCTCCGGTTACCATAGAAAGAATGGGACTACAGGAGATTAAAAACACCACTTCCGCCACCTATTATGACGGGTTGGAAAACTTAAAGGAAGTGCACTTTAACACCAGCAGTTTAAATTTTAAATCAATCAATACCCGGGGGTTTGCAACGGTTGCCAACACGCGTTTCATGCAATTGGTGGACGGAATGGACAACTCCTCCCCTGCCTTAAACTTTGTGTTAGGAAACTTAATCGGTCTGTCTGAATTAGACGTTCAAAGCGTTGAATTACTCCCCGGTGCATCCTCTGCTCTTTACGGAGCAAATGCTTTTAACGGGATCTTGTTCATGAACAGCAAAAGCCCGTTTACGCATCAGGGCATCAGTTTTTATGCCAAATACGGGATGACTTCTCAAAAAGTTGCCGGAGATAATGATTATTGGGATTTTGGAATCAGAGCCGCACATGCGTTTACAAAACATTTTGCCGTTAAAGCAAACTTCACTTACCTGAGAGCAACGGAATGGATTCCGGCTGATGAAAGAAGTATGACCGGAGGAACAATAGGCCATGCAAACAATCAAAATTATGACGGTCTGAATATTTACGGAGATGAAGTGACCACCTTTATTCCGAATGTCGGACAAGTATCCCGAACAGGGTATGCCGAACAGGACCTGAACGACAACAAACTGGAGAATGTTAAGTTTGACGCCTCTGTCCACATCAAACCATGGGACAACGATTTCGAAATCATTGCCACCCATAAAATCGGTTTAGGAAACACCGTTTATCAGGGAGCAAACCGTTATCGTTTAGAAAACTTTATCATGCAACAAAGTAAATTGGAAATCAAAAACCGTAATTTCTTTGTAAGAGGATATATTACAACTGAAAATGCCGGCGATTCGTATGACATGCGATTTGCGGCATGGAATGTAAACAGACAATGGAAGTCAGACACCGGCTGGTTTACAGACTATGCAACCGCATTTTTACAATCTCAAATCGGGTTAGGATTTAATGCTACTCAGGCAGCTCAATACGCCAGAGGTTTTGCCGATTACAACCAAACCGAAATACCGGGATTAGGGGCAAATCCGCTGGGACTGACACCAAACGGTTCACCAAGATATATGCCGGGTTCTGTTGAATTCCAAAACGCTTTGGCAGCAGTAACTGCTGATCCGGATTTAAGAACCGGAGCAAAGTTTAAAGATCAATCCAGAATCTATCACTCAGATGTAAATTACAACTTCAAAGAGTTAATTAAATTTGCCGAAATCCAATTGGGAGGTTCATACAGGATGTATGAATTAAATTCAGACGGAACTATTTTTACCGACTATGACGGCCCAATCAGATACCGTGAATACGGAGCATATGCACAACTTCAAAAGAAATTTTTAAAAGACGAACGTCTAAAATTCACAGGGTCTATCCGTTATGATAAATCTGAAAATTTTGACGGTCAGTATTCCCCAAGGATATCGTTTGTATATTCTGCCGGAGCTCAGAAAAATCATAATTTCAGAGCATCATTCCAGACCGGTTTCAGAAACCCTACCACACAAGATCAGTATATCGGTTTGGACTTAGGCCCTTTTGCTTTAATTGGTTCAACCGCAGACAACCTTCCCCGTTATGTAGAGACATTAAATGTAAGTGCACAAGGACAGACCATACCCGGAGTAGGACCAACGGTGACATTCACCGGTGGAGATGCGTATAACAACAACCTGTACACCGCTTCATCTGCTGCCCTTTTCGGAGCAACTCAAGATCCGTCTGTGCTGGAGGTTGCCAATGTGGCTTTAGTAAAACCTGAATTTGTAAAAGCATTTGAAGTAGGTTACAAATCCGTTTTAGAAAGTGGTTTATCTGTTGATATCAATGCTTATTATAATATCTATGATGATTTCATGAGCACTTCTCACGTTATTAAACCCTATTACGGAACGGTAGGCACGGATTTAAGCGATCCAGATGTGCAGTTATCACTTCAGGCACTGGCAAACGGTGACCGCAGAGTTTACCAGGTTTACACAAATACTACCGAAACAGTAACCTCATTAGGTTTTGGTGTAGGATTATCTAAAAAAGTATTCGGCAACTATGAGTTAGGTGTAAATTATAACCATGCTCAATTTGAATTTGACCAATCAAAAGACCCTTCTTTCATTGCCGGATTCAACACCCCGAAACACAGAGTGAAAGCCTCAATCAGCAATACTAATCTGTTTAAAAACTTCGGATTCGGTGTAAATGCCAGATGGAGTGATGAGTATATGTGGCAGTCTTCTTTTGCAGACGGATTAATTCCTGCAGTTACAGTATTTGATGCACAGATTACTTATTCCGTTCCGTCCATTAAATCGGTTTTCAAAGTTAGTGGAGCAAACATCGGAGGAGATGATTATCTTCAGGTAATTGGTGCCGGAAGAATCGGTCAGCAATATTTAATCGGATGGACAATCAACCCGTAAGCATTAGTTAATTTTAAAAAGTAAGAAATCATGATAAAAAATTTCAAATGGCTGCTTTTAGTTTCGTTAGGATTTGTAGCCTGTTCACAAGATGAAGAAGATATCTCTGGTATTTTACCGGAAGAACCGCCTGTAGTAGCAGGCAGTGCCGATTTTTCAAAATATGTTGCCTTAGGAAATTCACTGACGGCCGGATTTAGTGACGGAGCGTTATTTATCAAAGGACAGGAAAACAGTTATGCTAAATTATTAGCCGATCAGTTTGCCTTAGCCGGCGGTGGAGAATTCAAAATTCCTTACATGAATGACAACGTAGGCGGTTTGTTGTTTGGCGGCATGCCAAATGCATCATTCGGCCCAAGACTGATATTTAACGGAGCTGCTCCGGTTCCTCTGCCGGGAGGTGTTTCGACCACTGAAACATTTAACGTTATTGCGGGACCATTCAACAACCTGGGTGTTCCGGGAGCCAAAAGTTTCCATCTTTTAGCTCCGGGCTACGGAAATCCTGCTAATTTACCGGCCGCGGCCAATCCTTACTTTGTCAGAATGGCCTCTACTCCGACCACTTCTGTTTTAGCCGATGCCATGGCACAAAACCCAACGTTCTTCTCTCTGTGGATCGGGAATAACGATGTATTGGGTTATGCCTTATCGGGCGGAGACGGATCAAATCCGATTACAGACGAAGCAACATTCACTGCTGCCTATAATGCCCTGATCACCACGTTAACTTCAGGCGGAGCAAAAGGGGTCGTGGCCAATATTCCGGATGTAAAAACAATCCCGCACTTTAAAGTTGTGCCTTACAACCCGCTGAGCCCTTCTAATCCGAGCTTTGGTCCTCAGATACCGGTCTTAAATGCCACGTTTGCACAGCTAAACCAAGCGTTTGAATTTTTAGGGGTACCGGAACGTTCAATACAATTCAACACAGACTCTAACAGCCCGGTGGTTGTTCACGATGAATCGCTCACCAATATTTCCGCTCAGTTAACCGCTGTATTGCAAGCGGGTGGTTTAGACCCTATGTCTGCGGCTTTATTCGGAAGCCAGTTCGGACAATGCAGACAGGCAACACCGCAAGATTTGTTTGTATTGCCGTCATCAAGTATTATCGGACAACTTAATTCTGCAAGATTTTCAGCGTTAGTCGGAATGGGAGTACCCGCAGCAACAGCCGGTCAGCTATCCCTTAACGGAGTAACCTATCCGCTGGAAGACAAATGGGTACTGTTACCTTCTGAACAACAAGAGCTTGCAGCTGCCACAGCAACTTTTAATACCATCATTAAAAATGCGGCTGAAAATGCAAATTTAGCTTTTGTGGATGCCTTTGCACTTTTAACCCAGTTGTCCACAACAGGCATTCGCTTTGATAATTTCCACATGACCAGCTCCTTTGTAACAGGCGGAGCCTTTTCGTTGGATGGTATCCACATCACTGCCAGGGGAAATGCCTATATTGCCAACAAATTTGCCGAAGCCATCAATGCAACCTATGGTTCTACACTGCGAATGAACAAAATGAAAGATTTCCAAATTCACTACCCGCCGGTTTTGAATTAAAATTTAAGATATTTAATGCAAAAACCACCTTTAAACAAGGTGGTTTTTTTCTTTTACTACACTATTTTTAGGTCTTGGCAGTCTCTGTTTCGAATCCTTCAAAAAAACCTAAAAAAAACATCCGTTTGCTATTGATTTTATATTTTTAAAAATTATCTTTGCACTCTGAAAAAAGACGTGTTTAAAATAAACATAAATAGCTATTAAATAAATACATAAGCAATGTCAAAAGTAATAGGAAAAGTTGCCCAAATCATCGGACCGGTTGTAGACGTAGTGTTCGATTCTAAAATTGCCGAATTACCCAAAATTTATGATTCCCTGGAAATCATTAAAAAAGATGGTTCAAAATTAGTGTTGGAAGTACAGTCTCACATTGGTGAAGATACCGTTAGAACGATTTCGATGGACTCTACCGACGGATTGAGCAGAGGAACAGCTGTAGAAGCTACCGGAGCTCCAATTCAAATGCCGATTGGTGCAGATGTTTACGGAAGACTTTTCAATGTAATTGGTGATGCTATCGATGGATTGGGCGAGTTACCCAAAACCGGTGCAGACGGTATCTCTATCCACAGACCGGCTCCAAAATTTGACCAGTTATCCACTTCTACCGAAGTTTTATTTACAGGGATTAAAGTAATCGACCTGATTGAGCCTTATGCCAAAGGAGGAAAAATCGGTTTGTTTGGTGGTGCCGGTGTAGGTAAAACCGTTTTGATTCAGGAATTGATCAACAATATTGCAAAAGGCCACGGTGGTCTTTCCGTATTCGCAGGAGTAGGTGAGAGAACGCGTGAAGGAAATGACTTGCTTCGTGAGATGTTGGAGTCCGGAATTATTAAATACGGCGAAGAGTTTATGCATTCTATGGAAAACGGCGGATGGGATTTATCCAAAGTGGACAAAATGGGGATGAGAGAATCCAAAGCGACTTTCGTATTCGGTCAGATGAACGAACCACCGGGAGCCCGTGCCCGTGTAGCGTTATCAGGACTTTCTATTGCAGAATATTTCCGTGACGGTGCAGGCTCTGACCAAGGTAAAGATGTCCTTTTCTTCGTAGATAATATTTTCCGGTTCACCCAGGCCGGTTCTGAGGTATCTGCTCTTTTAGGACGTATGCCCTCTGCCGTAGGTTACCAGCCGACATTGGCGACTGAAATGGGTGCAATGCAGGAACGTATTACATCAACCAAAAAAGGTTCTATTACTTCTGTGCAAGCTGTGTATGTACCGGCGGATGACTTAACTGACCCTGCTCCGGCAACAACCTTTGCCCACTTAGATGCAACCACGGTATTGTCCCGTAAAATTGCGGAGTTAGGTATCTATCCGGCGGTTGATCCTCTGGATTCTACTTCACGTATATTAACTCCTGAAATTTTAGGAAAAGATCATTATGAGTGTGCACAAAGAGTAAAAGAAATTCTTCAAAAATACAAACAGTTACAGGATATCATCGCCATCCTGGGTATGGAAGAGTTGTCAGAAGAAGATAAGCTGGCCGTATCCCGTGCCCGTCGTGTACAACGTTTCTTGTCTCAGCCCTTCCATGTGGCAGAGCAATTTACAGGTATTCCCGGCGTATTAGTTGACATCAAAGATACCATCAAAGGATTTAATATGATCATGGACGGAGAATTGGATCATCTTCCGGAAGCCGCTTTCAACCTGAAAGGGACCATTGAAGATGCCATCGAAGCCGGACAAAAAATGTTAGCAGAAGCGTAATAAAGATGGAAGTTGGAAGTTGGAAGCTGGAAGAATTACTCTTCAACTTCCATCTTCCAACTTCCATCTTCTAACTCAAAAAATATGATTTTAGAAATAGTATCCCCGGAAGCCACTTTATTTCAAGGCGAAATTACCGCAGTTACCCTGCCCGGCATGGACGGTTCATTTCAGATTTTAAATAATCACGCCCCTATTGTTTCTATTTTGAAACAGGGAACCATAAAAATTACGGCTCCAAATTTCAAAATCAGCAAAGAAGTAGCAAAAAAGTTTACCAAAATAAACGATCAAAACTACACGCTTGAAATTGCTTCGGGAACCATCGAAATGAAAGACAACAAAGTAATTGTGTTAGCAGACTAATCACCGTTACAACGTTTAAAAAAGCCCGATAACGGAAAAGTTATCGGGTTTTTTATTTTTACAAACCACACATTGAATATCACCCAATAAAAAATCTTTACATTTGACAAATGCTTTTTTATGTTTGACGAATCGCCAAAACGACTTGACCGCATTGTCGCCATTTTAATCCAGCTGCAATCTAAAAAGATTGTAAAGGCTCAGGAATTGGCTAATCGTTTTGATGTAAGCCTGCGAACTATTTACCGAGACATACGGACGCTCGAAGCTTCCGGGGTACCGATCTATAGTGAGGCCGGCTTGGGGTATTCGCTACTCGAAGGCTATCGCCTGCCACCGGTCATGTTTACCCGTGAAGAAGCGGAAAGTTTTATCGCTGCCGAAAAACTGATGGAGAAGTTTACAGACAAAGCAATCGGCGACCATTACACTGCTGCGATGTATAAGCTCAAAGCCGTTTTGAAAAATGCGGACAAAGACTGGGTTTCTGCCATTGAACCGCATGTTGTAATGCAGCCGTTGGAAAAAACGATTCCCAGACAGGCCCCGCACGCGTTAGCTTTTATTTTCAGAAGCATTGCCGACAAAACCCGGCTTGTTTTAGAGTATCAGGCTTTTGAAGCAGAAGAAACGACCACCAGAATCATTGAACCGGTTGGGGTTTTTCACGATTACAACAACTGGTACGTATTGGGTTATTGTCATTTACGGAAAGATTACCGGCAGTTCAGAACCGACCGTATCCAGCTCATTCAAAAAACGGAAATTGCCTTTACAAAAGAACACGAATCGTTAGAATTTTACCTGAATAAAGAAAAGCAGGAATACCCCACCACCAAAGTGGTGATTGCCGTAGAGAAAAAAATGGCCAAATACCTCTCCGGTGAACGAAAATATCATGGTTTTGTATCTGAAAAAACCACCGGTAATTTTGTAGAAATGACCTTTTTGTGCAAAGACATTGAACAAGGTTTCCCGCGATTCTTCCTGATGTTTGGTGATTTTGCCAGGATTCTTGAACCGGAACTACTGAAAGTAAGGGTACTGGAGTTGATGGAGGTTATTAAAAAAAGCGTTTTGAAATAATTTTTAAACCAACCATTAAGGCATTAAAAAATTAAAGGGTTACTTCATAAATCTTAGCACCTTAATGGTTTTAACGTTAAAAACTTATCGTTCCCAGAAAAAAGGCGGCTGGATACCCAACGCCCTCAGGTACACATATCCCTGCCCGCGGTGATGAACCTCATTATCGATAAAATAAAGAATATTTTGAATAATCGGAAATTCATATTGCCCGAAAAGGTTAAATGTTTTGCTGAAATCTTCCTCCGGTAACAAACGCCAGTAATGGTTAATTTCTTCGGTGGCCTTATCCCATTTTTCAAGGTATTCGGCTTTGGTCTTCCCGTTTTGAGTGCTTTCCGTAAACGGCTTCACTTCACGGTTCACAATGCCTTTCATCGCCGGGGCAGCAATGGCTAACAACTCTGAGGTTAATTCGGCAAACGTACGCATTCCGCCAACAGAGAATTCAAAAAAGTCCTTTTCCGGAAAAGCTTCAATCACCCTGCGGGTCAATGAACGGTGGCCTTGCCAGTGAATTAACAAATCTTCTTTTCGGATTACTTGGGCTGTTGTTGTCATATTTTTTCTTATTTAATGATTAATACGACAAAGTTATTGGCCGAGAGTGACAACAGTTTGTCAGCAGGTTTTTAAAAAAAATTATTTTTAAACTATCCGGCATATCTGTTTTATAAATTTGTCTTTTAAACCAGGCAATACAACAAATTTCACCGTTTGGGGAATGCCTTAATCTCTTTCCTAAAATCTTACTACCTTTGTACTTCATTAAAAAGACTATGTTAGAAGACAAATCTCCACAACGCACCTCTATTGCCCAACTGGGTGAATTTGGTTTAATCGATCATTTAACCAGACATTTCAACCTCAAACAGCCTTCTACCCTGAAAGGCATTGGCGACGATGCGGCTGTGCTTGATTTTGCCGACAAAAAAGTGGTAATCTCAACCGACCTGCTCATTGAAGGCGTGCATTTTGACCTGGCTTACATGCCTTTAAAACACTTAGGCTACAAAGCGGTAGTAGCCAATGTTTCCGACATTTGTGCGATGAATGCCAAACCGACTCAACTTACGGTTTCTGTTGCAGTTTCCAACCGGTTTCCGTTAGAGGCTCTGGAAGAATTATTTGCCGGGATCACCCTGGCCTCTGAAGTTTATAATGTGGATGTGATCGGGGGTGACACCACCTCATCGCAAAAAGGGTTGCTTATTTCCATTACGGCCTTGGGCGAGGCTGATGAAAAGGAAATCACCTACCGAAGCGGAGCCAAAGAAAATGACTTACTGGTTGTTACCGGCGATATCGGGGCGGCCTATATGGGGCTGCAGGTCTTAGAACGCGAAAAACAAGTGTTTCAGGTTAACCCGAACAACCAGCCTGACCTCGAAAATTATACTTACCTGATCGAACGCCAACTGAAACCCGAAGCCCGTACAGACATCCGGGATTTGCTGGAAAAACTGGACGTAAAACCCACTTCGATGATTGATATTTCCGATGGCCTGTCTTCCGAAATTATGCATCTGTGCAAGCAGTCCAATACAGGCTGTACGGTTTATGAAGAAAAATTACCTTTAGACCCACAGCTTATTTCGGTTTGCGAAGAGTTCAATATCGACAGTACCACGGTGGCCATCAACGGAGGTGAAGATTACGAACTGTTATTCACCATTCCGCTGGAAGATTACGACAAAATCAAAGGTAATCCGAATCTCACCGTCATCGGACATATCACCAAAGAAAGCGAAGGAAAACACCTGGTTACCAGAGCCAATCAAAAAATTGAACTGAAAGCCCGCGGCTGGAATGCGTTAGAAGAATAATGGGGCAGTTTATGCCGAAACCATTTTTATAAACCCTGAAAACAAAAACGGTTTACTTTTCCGGGAACTCCACAGCCGCTGATTCGCTGATTTGTACTTAGCTTTGTCAACATTTGAAACGTTGGCATCGTTTAATTTTTAACTCCACCTCTCCAAATTTCTATCGGGATTAAGTAAAACCGAACCAATGGCCTGTTCGTATTAAAAACGCAGCAATAACTGAACTTCCCAAAAAACAAAAAAAGCGTTGTATTGGGGTACATCGCTTTTTCTGGTGTTTAACTTTGTAAGTAGCTTTCAGGTTGAATCAGTTGTTCTTTCGTTGGGGCAAAAGGGTGGTATTTCTTCTTCGGTTTAGCTACTCCATACGTTCTCGGGTTAATATTTTAATTATGAATAACTACGTTGTTCTTGATAGTGTAAAGGTATACCGGTCTGTTTAAAATCTGAATACGGTTTTACTCAGAATGTGTTGCGGGTTTCTGCCTTTTTGGGTGCGGTTTCCCGTAAATGTTTTCAGCCGCTGATTCACTGAGTTGTATGCAGCTTTATAATTAACGCTTTCCTCCAAATTTCTATCGGAATTCATTAAAACCTGATGACTGGTATATTCGTAGCCAAACTGACTTTCTTACAAACAAAAAAAGCGTTGTATTGGGGTACATCGCTTTTTCTGGTGTTTAACTTTGTAAGCAGCTTCAGGTTGAATCAGTTCTTTCGTTGGGGCAAAAGGGTGGTATTTCTTCTTCGGTTTAGCTACTCTGAACGTTCTCGGGTCAATATTTTAAGTATGAAAACTACTTGTTCTTGATGGTGTAAAGATATACCGGTCTGTTTAAAATCTGAATACGGTTTTACTCAGAATGTGTTGCGGGTTTCTGCCTTTTTGGGTGCGGTTTCCCGTAAGTCTATTTAGCCGCTGATTCACTGAGTTAGTTGTATGCAGCTTTGTGAACGTTTGAACCGTTGACAAAGTATTGGGATTTATCTCCTTGCCAACATTTTACAGATGTCGTGAAAAATGCCTGTACTTATGGCAAAAGATTAAAAAAACAAAAAAGCGACAGTTTGGGGCCTATCGCTTTTCAATTTCTTTGAGTATCCGATTAGTAGGTTAAGCCTTTGGGAGACTTACAAAAAGGGTGGTATTTTTTCGGTTTACTCATTGTTCATGCTCAGGTTGTTCCGAAATTTCAGTATGCTGACTAACTCGGTGTAAAAGTAATTTGATTTTCAAATATACCGTTACGGTTTACCACAAATTTTGGTGTGGTTTCATGCCTGTTTCAGGATGGTTTTATGTCATAAAAAAGGGTTGATCAGATCAACCCCTTGTTTTTGGCTTCGGTAATGAGCTCTATATCACTGCTGCCCTTAACCCCTAATATTTCTTTTAAATTAAGCTTCCGCTTTTCAATGGCACTCAGCGACAACGGCACATAGCTCGGAATATCTTTGGTTTTAATCCCTTTAGACAGGTGAAATAAAATCTGTTTGTCAAACTCATCCACCTGTAAATTTTCATACTGCGACTGGCTCACAAACTTTACAACGGTCTGGCTGTAGTAATTGTCGTTATTTAAAATTTTATCAAACGCATTCAGCAACTCATCAAAGGTTAAATCGTTTTTAATGATCAATCCGTTGGGGTTAATTTCTTTGATAATGGTGTTGATCTTGATCAGTTCGGTGTGCATGGTGAGCAGAATGATCTTGCAGTCCGGCATCAGTTTACGCAGTAATTTGGCCAGGTCTTCGCCCGACATGATGTTTTTTTCTTCATAGGGCGGCATACTGATGTCTAAAAAAGCAATATCAAATGCCTGGGTGGCCGACGTAATGGTTTCATACGCCATCTTACAATTGCTTGCCTGCGTAGTGGTGTATTCAAAGGAATTGGCACTGTAGCTTTTCAGGGCGTTCTTATAGGCTTCGATGATAAAGGGATGATCATCAACAATAATAATCTGGTAGTTTTTTGACATGATTTAGTTGTTGGTTGTTTTTTGGTTGTAAATAACACCCAAATATAAAAAAGAAAAAACACTTTTGATCAATTCAAAAGTGTTTGTTTAAAAAAAAAATGCGTACGGATATCGGTTTACGGTTGCTTTTCTTTTTCTGTTAAGTCGTTTAAACTTTGGGGCTGGATTTTATTTTTCATATTTATTGGATTTCTGTTGACATATTCTTCTTTCATAGCGTATACGTTTTAAATAAAAACATTGAGCTTTTTGTTCATTACTAAATTATGGAGCATTACCCAGTTTATTTTTAAACATTGGAGATAATTCTTGTGATGTTTTGATTAAATAAGTTCTTAAATTTTTTTTGTCTTTTATTCCTTTATACCCCAGATAAAAATCTTTTGGATTATTTATATTCACATAAACAATAACAGGGTCGCCTTCATTTGTTAAAAAATCCCCTTCTTTATAGATAAACTTTTCATATTTTATACTATCATGTATAATTGTGAATGTTACGTGATAATAAGATTCTCTTGCATAAGTAAGACCGTTTTCAATCTTATTAATATATCCCTGTTTTTCGATGTAGTCATTTTCTTTTATTTTTTCGAGACTTTTATCTTTTTCTTTGTTTTTACAGGAAATAGTAAAAATAATTATAATAATAAAATATTTAAATTTCATAAATCTATAAGTTTTTTAATAATCTGAAATCCATTCCCATATGTGTCCTCCAAGTTCCCCTACCTTTAAACTTACCAATGTACATATGCTTATAAGCTTTTTCGAATTGATGATATGATGTAGTTGAATTTCTAATTTCGTCTATTGCAGCTTCATTAATTCCCAGACGTTTTGCCAATCGCATTTTTATCGATGGAAGTGTATTAGATAGCCTACCCTTGGTATTTAGTCCTTTAACATTTGGTGCATCCATACCTGGCATTAATTCAAAAAAAGCCATAAAATTCATCATTCTCGCAGAATCTTGACCTCCTCTATACTTTATTCCATTTGCTGCATTTATTGGTTTGTATTCTCCTGCCTCTTCTCTGCTTAATAAAAGTCTTGATATTGGGTCGTTTGTTCCATGTCCAAGAATTAAATCTCTTTTTCTAAAATCAGCCCTATTATAAAGATAGTTTGTGTTACCCATATAGTATGCTATTTCATTTTTGGTTCTGAGCAAAGTACCTTCATTCACTTTGCCTCCAACAACAGTGAGACCTGTAAGTGGCATCCCATCGTTATATTGGCTCATAAAAGCAATATCTTCTTTTACAAAACTAGAAATCTGTTCCATTGATGCATTCTGGTTACTTTGTAAAAAAGCATATATTCTTTGAATTTCATCTTTATCAGTTGTTTTATGTCCTCCATCGACTTCCTCCCATAGACCAGTTGGGTCAGAAAACAGTACAGGATTATTATAACCAAACCTATAAGGTGTTAAATCTGCGTCGCCTTCTGCCATTACATCCATTGATATAAATCTGGAAATAGCAGGGTTTGTTTTAAAAAAAATGCTTAATTAGGTAAAGTTTACTAGTGCTTTTTTATTTTCTCTAAAATCTTAATTTATCCGTCTACTCAAAGGTAGTAACTCCAATACGTTAAGTAATTAAAATTATTGTCGGTAAATAACTAATTTACAGAATTTAAATATGATATACCAAAGAACAACACAGAAAACAAAATCAAATATATAGACAAAGGTTATTTCCTTTATTATCCCTCTAAACAAACTTTGATGAATTAAAAAAGGAATCATATTAAAAATACCTGGTTTAATTATAATAAAAAATATAATCAAACTCAAAACTGTAGGGATTACGTAAACTATTTTTTTCATATTTATTCTATTGTTACTTTAACACCATTGATAGTATACGTTCCTGATGGTAAATTCTTTATTTGATTGAAAAAATCAAAAATTGAATGACCTTGATTTTTATCTTCAGATGTATCTTGGTTTTCTGCACCAGACATTTCTTTATTACCAGCAACTGAGTCTTCACTATGAGAAAATTGAAGAGTCTTACCCATGCCTTTAGCTTTTATCGCCGATTGTTTATCGGGTTGAAATGGTACGAAATCAGCTTCAAATGCGATTATTAAATCTTTAATGTTATGTTTTTTTGCGTACTCTAAAATTGCTTTCGCATAACCTTTGGCATAAGCTCCACCCATGCTATGAGAAATAATTTTTATCGATTCTACAATATCTCCTTCACTGTCTCGTGCTAAACTCTCAATAATCATTTTTGCATCTCTCATTCCTTGAGAATACCCTCCATTTATTCTATTAGCCGCATTTACATTAGAAGTTCCGAAAACTGTTCCCAAAAGTCCAAAAATGCTACCTCCGCCTGTGGCAGTATTTGCAGCTCCACCCATTGAACCGTCTCTATAAATCGCTCGATTATCTCCCAATCTCTCCATTACCGCTTGGTCAAAATTCATAGGAATATTTGTACTCATTAATCCAAATGCTGTTGAATATTCTCTTTGTTCAGTTGTCCTCCAATAATCTGATTTCCCTCCGTCCCCAGTATGCATACCGTTTATAAAAATTACTAAGTTCCCATCAGGGTCAATTGCCTGCACAGGAGTGTTTAATGCATAACAGTAAGGAGAACGCCCAAAATATAGTTCTGCTTTCCCATCTGTCACATTCCATCTACCAATAGCAGGATCATAATTTCTTGCTCCGTAGTCATAAAAATTAAGTCCTAACTCTTCCTGCCACTCCTTCCCGTTGTACTTATACCTATACCCATTCTCCGCCACCGGCTTCACCTTCTTACTTTCGGTAAGCTCCTCAAAAACAATACCCTTTTTCCCGGAATTATAATTCGTGTGCTTTAACCCAAACGGGCAGTACAACGGGTAATATATTATTATTCAACGTAATAAGGAATTTCGAAATAAATTTTTCTAGTAATAAAATCTAAAGTATCAGAATGTCTTACATCTTCCTTTTCTAAGAGAAAACCTCTTAAAACGTTAGATCCTTTTTTATCAGAAACCAAACCAAATATTACATCATATTTTGCATTTTCGTATTTAGATTCATTTTTATATTCACGAAAAATATTATTAATCGTATCCCAAGTTATATTGTTTTCATTTGAGAAGTCTGGTTTAACATCCATTCCTTTTTTAGGCAAGCATACAAATAGCTCTCCTTCAAGCAACCTTTGTTTAAGTAAGAAATGAGTTCTACTTGGTTGATTATAACGTACAGTATCTTGAAAATGTAATAAGCGATAAAAATTACCCCCTAAAATAGTATCCCCTTTTCTATTAAGTTTCCAAGTCTGGTTCCTGTAAGATTCGTTATTGATATTAAAATATTCAATTATTTCAGATTTATAATCTTCAGGACTGTATAGATTCCATTTTCCTATTCTGAAATTATCTCTCAAAAGTTTCCCCTCTCTCATTAACTTACCACTTTCGAAAAAATCTTTTTGATAATAAACACTGTCGTTCTTCCAGTATTTTATGGCTTTTATTGCTTCCTTAATATTTTCATAATAATGAATTGAAGAATCTTGTTTTATTCCTTTTTCATAGATATAAACCGTTCTTGGATTTCCATTTTCATAATATTCAACAATCTTTTCTTTATTATCACAAGATATTAAAAGAAAAACAACTAAAAAAAGCATTATATATTTAGAAATTATCATAATTTAAATTTATTTGTTATACATTGGAATAACTTGTATTGAATCTAGTGAAGGATTCTCTTTCATTTCTTCTTTAGCTTTTTCCAAAGCACTAAATCTACCTGCCTTTCTTCCAAAACCACTTCCTCCAAAAGGCTGCCCATCTTTCCAGTACTGTAATATTTGAGAAGCTGTATCCTGCTGAATAGAGTTAACGGTAACTTCCACAGCCTGCGGTGGCGGGGCTACAGATTCAATATTCTCTACTTCCATTGTTGAAGTATTCCCTTCTTTAATTATTTTTTCAATCCTACTTACTTTTCTGGCACCATCATTTCCATTTTTCATCCAACTAAATAATCGTTCCCAAAAACCTTTATTACCTCTTACACTTCTACCTTTTCCTCCTCCCATGATCGGAATTGTACTAGCTTCAATTGTGTGTTTTCTTGTTCCATTTCTATGCCCTCCTAAGTCTCCCCATCTATTCGATCCCCAAAGACCAAATCCTTCATGATTATAAAACCAAGGAGAACTATTAGAAGAATTTTGAGAACCTTCAACAGTAACTTCTTCAAGCTGAATAACTAGAGTAGCAGTATTTGTTTCGGAATCATAAACATATTCATTGTTCGGATCATCAATTAAAGGCTGAAAGGCGGGTATATTTGGACATGTTGGACAATGTGCTAGATCAGTATTTTCAAATAATCCTGTAGGATCTGTCCAATAAACAGGATTATTATAAGCAAATCTATAGGGAGTCATAGAATATGATAATTCTGCAAGTCTATCCATTCCTGAAAACCTACCCAGTGCATTATCATACTGACGGAAGTCCATTGCTGTCATGTTAAGCCCCAACTCATCCTGCCACTCCTTTCCATTGTACTTATACTTATACCCATTCACCGCTCTGCAAATGTCTCCCGACTTTGCAGAATGTAAGTCAATTGTAATTTAAGACATTACCCAAAAACAACATTTACAAAAATGTAGCTTAACTTAAACTGGAATTTTTGTTTGCATATCCATTGAATAAATCAGAGACATCAGACGGAGTTAAACCAAAAAGAGTAGCATGAGGGCATAATTTATCCTTCTGCTTTCTTCTAGGATCTCCACTTGTAATATTCATTCGTAATTTTCTAACTCTTCATTTAAATCTCTTACGAACTCATTAATAGAGACAACAAAACCAGACTTTCCATTTACAGGAAAGACATTAATTAAATAATTGTTTTCCTGAATCACAGGCATTACGTTCTCTTCAAAATAATTTAAACTCATTTTTAAGGGGGTATGATTTTTCCATCCATTATCTAAATTACTCTTGATAAACTCTTCTGCTGTCCAAAATGATATAAAAAAATGATTATCGATTTCTGATAAAGCAAAATCAGAATTTTCGTCGATAAGTGTCCATAATTCCTCAAAATCAGCAACCTTTTTAATAAAATACTTATATCTTTTAAAAGTATCTAATTTTGAAACATTCTCTATTTCCATTTTATTTAAGGTCATTTTCTTATTTGTTTAAATTATTTATAATTGCAATTTATCTTATAGATGAATCAGGGTTTCTATAGTTTTTTATAGAATTTTCATCTTCCTTAAAAACTTCACTCATAGATTTAAAAAAATCTGAAATTCCAATATTCATTGGATTAATCTCGTTTACGAATTTACCGAAATTGTTCTGCCCAAAGGTATTAGTGCCAAAATTTTCTACAGCATCACTTAACTTTGCTCCAAACTCAATCAATTCACCCGCAATCTCTTCTGATTTTTTCTGATTTTCTTCCGTACTTAGAGAAGAAGACTTTGCAGCTGCAGTGGCTCCTACAACACCTACTGTACTCTCAGTACTCTCAACAACTCTTTCTTTATTTTTTTTTCCATTACTATCATATTTGTGTTGCAGCCTATGTAAATCTCTATCTTGCAAATTAGAATGTTCATAATCATATCCTTTTGCCGCTTCACGACCTCTTTCATGAGCCAGATCTTTTCCAGGAGGGTTTCGAACAGTTTTTCTTTTTCCTTTTTCTATTTGATTAAGCTCAGATTTTATCCATCCTTTATCTGCACTACTAACTTTTGGATCACTAGCAAGTGATTTTAGTTTTACCTGTTTCCCACTTCTCCCAACATTATTTATAGCTTTTTTTAAGACCCCTTTCGGAAGTGGCCACATTCCATCAGGATCAATAAAGTAAACTGGATTATCAAAGGCATAGTTATATGGTGACCATCTTCTGCCTTGTTCTGCTAATGGGTCAACTGTAAACCATCTACCTACTGCTGGGGCTGGATTTTATTTTTCATATTTATTGGATTTCTGTTGACATATTCTTCTTTCATAGCATATACGTTTTAAATAAAAACATTGAGCGTATGCTTTAACCCAAACGGATAATAATGATTTTCCTCTAAAATGGTAAGAACGTTGGTGGTTGGGGCTTAATTTATCCATCTACTTTTTTCTGGGAGCTCCAAAAATATTAACATTATTCAAAATTATCCAAATAAGGTTTAGCTGTTGGGTTATTTATGTAAATTGATTTTGAATCATTTTCTTCAATTAATTTTTCTAAGTCATTTAAAAAATCAACTTTGCCATAAGTATCTCTGTATATAAAGTTAGAATTATAATCTAAACATAAAGTGTCTTCATTGAATACAATTTTGTATCTAACATCAATACTTCTAAAATCTTGGTCTAATTTAGAATTTTTAATTTTCTTTAACTTGCTTAACAGGTCTTCATTATTCAATTTAATTTTTTTCAAACCATCTACTTTGTCCATTTCACTGCATTTTATCGGAACTATAATAGAATGAATAGTTGTATCATAATAATAAATTTCAATTTGTTCATTTTGTTCATTTTGTTTAGCACAACAAAAAAAGCTCAATGCTACTATAAAAGAGAAAATGTTTTTAATATTCATAATAACCTATTTTTTCATTAGAAGTTGGTCCTTTAGTTTTTACTTTTTTATTTGTACCGCAACCATGACAATATCTAGATTGTGTCTTGTTTTTATCTATTTCACCATTCAACTTAGCTTGTTTAGTTTCAGAACCTTTGATAACTCTTATCTCTTCATCATTTGAATAATTTTTATCACTCTGTTTTCCTCTTCGTTCTTGATGTTTCTCCTTATCTTTTCTTCTATCCACCGCATGATCAAATTCATGCTCTAAAGTTGTTGCAGGAGACAAAATATCACCATTTTCAACTTCTAACCCTCCGATTGGATCCCATACTATAATAGATGGAACTCCTTGATCAGATGTTGATCTTGAATTACCATCATTTGTCTCGATTAAATTATATTCTCTTTCTCGATCAAATGCAGCATCCTTCATGTTGTCTCCACCCCCATTAGAAACATTAAAAAACCAAGCATCTATAAAAGAAGTTACAAAATCATTTTTAGGTGCATCATGTAAATTATCACCATTGAATACAAACGACACATTTTTGCCATTTTCATCTTTATACCATATTCTAATGTCGTTACCATCAGGATCTATATAAAATACTGGATTATTTGCTGTGTAATTATAAGGCGATAAATTAAAAAACTTTTCAGATAGATTATCTAAACTTCCCCAACGTCCAATATCTGGCATATAATTCCTCGCCCCATAATCATAGAAATTAAGCCCCAACTCGTCTTGCCATTCCTTTCCATTGTACTTGTACTTATATGCCTTTGCGAAACTCCAACTTAATCAGAACGTTCAATCAACATTATTTTCGTAATTGACAAGCTTTAATAAATACTAATCATTTAAAGCCTATTTCTATATCATAAAAACAGCATTCAGCCTTTATGCTAAATGCTATTTTTCTAGTATTTAATTTTAAAATTTAGGACGTACCCTAATTTGGGGCATTACCTGCTTACCATGTGCTAAGTATTTCTTTCTCTCTCCATATATTATTTACAAATTCAAATTTTACAATTAATCCACTAGATACGTTATAACTTTTAATGTTAGAAATGTAAAGAATACACAAATCATAATCTTCATTAAAAATTGGTTTAAACAGTAATGAATAACCATTTGGACATTCATTACTCAACAAATCGAAAAAATCAACTTTATTTTTCTTAGCTTTATTAATCATATCATTGAAATCAATATTTTTTAAAATTTTGATTCCTTGAGATACATTATTTTCTAGCTTGTATTCTTCAAATTTTTTAATTTGATTTTTAAAATGTATGGTATCTTTTATCTTTAAATTTTTATAAGCATAATTATAAAAATTAGGGAATTCGACGGGCATAAATTTACAAGATTCTTCAATTATACAAGATTCAAAAAAATAATCATAATCTTTATCATTAATGATAAATGAAATTAAATTATTAGTAGATTGAACATCTATATCCTCCTTTACGAAACCTTCTTTTTTATCTGATTTACAGGACATTATAAAAAATATTGAAAAAAAAGCAATTAAATAATTTTTCATATTAATATGTATATCTTTTAAGGTTGTCATCATGATCTTTCTTTGCATTATTAACTTTTGTAGGGTTCAACACATTTTTTAACTGTGATAAAAATCTATTCATTTCTCTCGTTTTTCCTTCAAAATATAATTCGTGTTCTGGACCACCGTTTCGATCCCTACCAATTTCCTTTCTTTTTTGTAATATTTTACTAACCTTATTTTTATCATTTTTATCATAAGCCTGTATTAACTCATCCATATACTGAGTAAAATGTATAAATGCTTCATGTCCAATTGTAATTGCAAACCTACTAGTAGGATCTACTCCTTTTTCTACCAAATCACTTTTATATGCTGAATTAAACCTCATTTGAAATGTTAGTGCATTACTTTTAGTCTCATTTTCCAAAGTTTTAACATCAGCTGACGATGAACCGTAATTGTCATAAGCTTGAAATGAGAAATCATGATGAGAGTATTTTCCGTTATCATTAAACTCTATGTCTCCCATTTTATCTCCTTTTTTTGCGAAATTAGAAAGAAAATTATAACCTTCCTTTGTCTTTGCAAATGCCATTAAAGCATCTTTTGCATCAGAATTTAAGTTATCAAATTTAACTTTTTCATATTCATTTGTCTTTTTATTTAATTGCCAAAACAAAATATCTTTTCCATCGGGATCAATAAAAGAAATAGGGTTATTAACGGCGTAGTTAAAAGATGACAAGGAAAAGTAAGTCTCTGCATGCGGGTCAATATTCATCCATCTACCAATAGCAGGGTCATAATTTCTAGCTCCGTAGTCGTAAAAGTTAAGCCCCAACTCATCTTGCCACTCCTTCCCATTATACTTATACTTATACCCATTCTCCGCCACCGGCTTCACCTTCTTACTTTCGGTAAGCTCTTCAAAAACAATACCCTTTTTCACCGCTCCGCAAATGTCTCCCGACTTTGCGGAATTTGAAAAAGGTAAATAGCACTAAAATTCTATTTTTTTAATTTAAATTTACTTACTCTATTTAATGAAATGCAATAGCGATGATCAACTTACATTCCGCAAAGTCGGGAGACATTTGCGGAGCTTTTTAAGGGAATACTTTGCTTAGCGGGGAAAATTCTCCATCACTAACTTTGGAACATTACCCTTTAAAATAAAAATTATTGACTATCATAATTTTTTTTTCTTGGACTAATTTTTTTAAAATAGGCTTTATTTCCTCTACTTTGTATCTGACTTTGTTGATGTAATCTAAGTAATCTAAAATATCATTGATGTCAACTTTATTATTATTTCCAATTAAATCAAGTATTGCACTTTCCAAAAATAGAATTTCTGTTTTCTTCATTGTTTTAGATATTTTTTTATAGCCTCAATTTCAGCTTTATAATATTTACTAGTTATTTCTTTTGCCTTGGGACCAATGTCTTTTATTTCTGTATGAATATCTTTCAACTGTCTATATATCCATTGCTTTTGATTTTTCATGTAATTTGCTGGATTTTTACCTCTTGGTTTAAAGTATTTATACCCCATCTTATTAGCATAAGGTATAACTCTATTTAACATGTCTTCTCCAATAACAATGATTTTTTTTACATCTTTAATATTCTTTATGGTTTTTACACCATTACTTAATCCTCCTGATAACATCCCATAATCCTCAATAATAGCCGTGTTTAAGTAAGGATTTTGTATATCAGAACCCATTAAACCATCTAGCATGATATTTCCAAAATTTGAAAGCCTTTCTCCAAAATCTGCCCCGTATTTTAAATTTTCATAAAATGATTGATATTCAGAGAATTTTTCAGGATTCCAGTTTTTATTATTTACCTCTATCTTACCTGAAGCTGCATAATCTTTTGCTTTCTGGAAATCATCATTATTTACTTCTATTTGTTTTTCATTACCATCATCTACTATTACTTTCTCTTTGGTTTCTTTATTTATGTATTCTGTATCTTCTTCTGACATACCATCTGGATCAATAAATCTTAATGGATTATTAAAACCATACCTAAAGGGTGTCCAGTCGGGAGCTTGCTCCGCCAACGGGTCAATATTCATCCATCTACCAATAGCAGGGTCATAATTTCTAGCTCCATAATCGTAAAAGTTAAGCCCCAACTCGTCTTGCCACTCCTTTCCATTGTACTTATACTTATACCCATTCTCCGCCACCGGCTTCACCTTCTTACTTTCGGTAAGCTCTTCAAAAACAATACCCTTTTTCCCGGAATTATAATTCGTGTGCTTTAACCCAAACGTGTAGTAATGGTTTTCCTCTAAAATTTTAAGAACTTTGGTTTCCGGATCCAAGGTATAGCTTAACCGGATATTCCCCAGATGATCCGTGTAATTATACACATAATCGTACGACGCATTTTCGTGTTGATCCAGCGTTTGCTTTACATACCCCTCCGAATGCGGGAAAAACAGTAAAACTTCGTTTTCATACTGAAAGCCGTCTATATAATCTGTCGCAACAATTTCGGCCTCCGGCTGTGCTCCGTACTGAACTGTTTTTCTTAATTTAGCCCCATCGGCATTGTAAAGATAGTAAATACTGCTGAAATTAGAAAAATCAATCTGAGTTGGCAGGTTCAGGTGGTTATACGTTATACGGTCAATAGCTTTGTTCTGGTCATACGTAAGATTGCCATTCAAATCATACTTATAATCATCTTCCGTATCATTAGTACCGTCACTGTCATCTTTAAAACCATTGGGGTCATTGGTCAAATCACTTACTTTTGCCAGCAAATTAGAGTTGTTCCTGTAAAAAAAGTCCAGTTCATCAATCTGATTGGTATAAGTATTACTGTCAGCATTACCGGTTCTCACAATCCGGGTTATGTTTCCGTTTTTATCATATTGCATTGATTCATTATATGAATTGGTCTGCTCAACCACCTGCAACGGTTTTTGATAATAAGCTTCCGTTATACGGCTTAAATTATCATAGGCATAACTGTACTTTCGCAACACATTATCAGAAGCCGTTTTCCAGTAGGTTTCTGCAATATTGCCGTTATAGAGCTGTTTTACACTATTCTGATAGGCAAAGGCTACGTTGTTAATTTCCTGTGTGTCCGGATTGGTTCGCGTAACCTCATCGTAATTGATTTTGAAGGCAAAAAGGTCATTAAACCCGCCAGCAGAATCATTCAGATCAAAAACATTGTTAATTTCCTTTAACCAGCCTCTGATGTTGTATTTAAAATCTACCTTTTGCAGCCCTACATGGGTATTTATGTCCGGCCCTCCTACATTTTTAACAATCAACTGACCTAATTCATCATATTGGTTATGAAAGATTAATTCCGCAGGGTCATTATTTATGGTCTGAACCTGTGAAATCAATTGTCCCTGTGGAGAATAATTAAAATGATCAAGAATCGTAATTGGTCCGGTATGGTCAAAACTTCTGTGACGGGTTACCTGCGAAGTAACCTGACCGTTGAACTTTAGTTTCTTTTCAATATCAGTATAGCCATCGGCATGACTGGTTTTGAAAGTTTTAATTACTCTTCCTTTTTTATCATAGACCAAAGTGGATAATTCACCTTGTGGTATTCCGGTTTCAAATAAAATTCTCGACCAAATGCCCGTGGTAAGAGATTTTGTACTTTCCGATACAGTCTGTCCCATAACTTCGGCGGGAACAGGCCCTACGGCTGGAAAGTTGTAATTGTCATAGTAATTAATGGTCAATACGTCAAATCCGGAAATCGGAAAGGCTTGTGAGGTGTAGCTAATGATAACGTTATTGATGGTGTTAGCTGTTTGCGTTTTTACTTCAAAAAGAGGAGCTGTTGTACTGTTTAACATATCCTGTTGTGTGACTCTCTGATGACTGTTTATCCCCTGGTCATCCATCCACCCTGTGTAAACCACTCTGCCGAACACATCATATTTGGTTATCAACCATCCTATACGGCCATCACCAAAAGGAGATGATACAGGCCCTTGGGCAACCGGCTTATCTGTTTTATTATATAAAATAAACTCCCATTGTTTCCCGGGGATTTTCTTTTCCACCAGCCTTTTACGGTAATCGTATTTATACTGATAGCATAAATCATCCAGCACCTGTGCGGTTATAGTACTATCTGCTTTGGGTGGAATCACATAAATGAGGTTGTCGTACTGGTCATAAACATAGTAGGTGTCTAACGGCTGTTCATTTAAAAAACTTCTTTTTAAAATAACCCGGCCAAGCTTATCTCGGTATTCTTCCGTTGTATTGTCCTTTCCGGTAGCTGTGGTATGGTTTTCGTTTTTGATCACATCTTTGACCAGTGCTCCTTCCTGATAAAAACCGTCTAATTGCAAGGTTGTCTGTTCATGGCAATCCTGACAGGAGTGAACGGCTCTAAACATTTTAACGGCATCCTGTGCAGTATTTATTTCATAGGCAAATTCTATGGCCTTATCATAATAGGAATACAATCCGGTAACAGCATCCCATACCCCGGGAGCACCTTGCTTGGTAACTCTCGAAAGCGGGCTGTTGTCAAAAAGCTTTCGACTGAAAGGCTTGTGGGTTGCTTCAAAATGAGGATTTCCGGTCGTAGCCTGTGTTGGGTTATTGTAGAAATAAAAGGTGTCATCTTTAGCTGATACCGCATATTGACTGCTGGCATCCTCTCTTACATACGGCAGGTATTCCATCGCCGCTCTGCCAAAACCATCATATTCAATATGTGTCACGATCGATTTGCCTGAAGATGATGCTTGTGGGTTTATTTTCTGGATTGGTCTGCCCAAGCCGTCAAAATATAGTACCTCAGTATCTGCCTGGTATATATTCGGACTGTTGTTTATATTTGAAACAGCCTCCTTATAATGGCTAACCTTGGTATAGTTCTGGTTCTGACTCTGAGCAAACAGGAGAACAGGGCATAAAATAAAAATTAAAAGTATATTTTTCATAAAAATTAATTTTGAGGTCTGAAATGGTACTCCTGTTTGGTCACAATGTTATTGTCTTTGTCCCGGATGGCTTTTAATTTTCCGTAATCATCATACTCATAGGTGATAACATCGCCTTTGGGGTCGGTTACCGATCTGATACCAATCAGGGGATAATAGGTATAAGAGGTAACCATGGCATCGGACAGGGCGGGTGAACTTCTTAATGCATCGATCGCATCGCGTAAATCCTGCTCTGTACCGGTATCGGATTCATTTTTGACCGTATTTACCAATGATGAGGGTAACTGGCTGTAACGCACGTTTTCGATCCTAACAACCGGATAAAGCCCTTTATACCCCCAGATAACACAAACTCTTTTATCATTTTTCAATGACATTTCTAACACATTGTTATATTCGTCGAATGAATGAAAAACTACCCTGTCTTCCATTGAATTCAATATACTACTATTTGAATTCATTATCTCTGTTATTAAATATGAACTACCGGAAGCCAATGTAGGTGTTTGCCAATAATTAACCGCTTCCTGATAAATAACCTCTCCATTGATTTTTTTAGTTGATTGAATTACTGGAGAAATCATATTCCTGTTTATCATTCCCTGCGAAAAATAAAACCCGGGATGGTCGTAAACATACGTATTGCGGAGCTCAAGCTGATCATTATTGGAATTACTTTGCACTAACGTTGACAGCTGGTTCAGCTGGTCATAGTCAAACTCGGAAGTGTTCAAGAGTTCAATCCCGTTTTCAAAAACCCTTTCCTCTGTTCTTTTCAGGGTTGACTTTCCTGATTTTATGGGATATACGCCCACTAAATATTTGTTTTTTATCTCATAAACAGAGGACATAGGTAACAATTGGGCATAGGTATCCGTACTGATTGTTTTCATCCCCCAGAAACAAGTTTCATACTGGTGGCTGTACGTATTGATCTGTGATCTTTTCATTACATTTGTCTGGTCAAAAATTTCCTCTTTTAATAAAAGACCATTCTCCGGATAATGGCTGACATTGGGAATGTTTATTTCCGTAAAACTACCCCCTCCCGTACCGTTAAGTCCTGCTGAAGCCACTATATCGGCATTGTTGATATAGGTAAATGCTGTCATGCCGTTAGCCGAATCGTTCGGGTTTGTGCTGATACGCCTTTTAACAATCTTGTCATATCCTACGTATTTGCCCGAAGCACTGGTGGAAAACTGCACAAAGTTTCCGGAAAACAATTCGTTTTTATATCCTGTAAAAATTTGTAGTATTGAACCTAAATAACAGCCTGCATCTTGATTAAATCCATTGTTAAGTGAAGTAAGATAATGAAAAAGTTGAGATGTAGGGTTTTCATTATATCTAGTCAAAAAATCGCTTAACTGTTGATTAAAAAAAGGTATGCTAGCGATAATTTCTGAATCACAGTTACTGCCCGATTGATTGTAATATATTGGTTTATCATGATTGGTTTTAGTAGTATTAAAATAAACCAAAGGCGACATCAATTTTCCGGCTGAATAGTCATAGCTCTCTTCTAATGCCAAAGTGCTTGCATTACTGTAGCTTTTGATGGACTTCACTCTTAATCCCGCCCCATAAGAATCCGACTCCGGCAACGGATCATATTGTCTGTAGCTCAGCCAAAGGCCGGCCTGACTGGAATTAACCGTTCCGTTATAAACCCCGCACCCGCCGTGTGCAGAAAAAATAACAATCCCCTCCGAGAGATTGTAGGTGAGATTCGTTAAAAGTTTTTCCTCCGGATCGTCGTGCAGCTTGGTCAGCAGGGTGACTTCTTCTATATACTGATCATATAATGTTGTGTTTGGATTATTTATAATACCCAATGTGGCCATGGCATATAAAATTCCATAATTGTTATAATTTGGTGCATTTTTAACTACGTCTATCAGCTCTTTTTTAAATTTTTGCACTTTGATATAGCAGCTTGAATACGCTTCCGGATCCGTACATCCTCTTGTACTTAAAATTCCACCGCCTTTAAAAATGGTGCTCCCGCCTTCAATCATCACCGCTTTCATAGATGAAATCGAGGGGTTTTGGCCTGTGGTATTAATATGAACCCCCATGGATTGTCCCTGGCTTGCCGGAGGGGCTTTATAATTGCCAAACCGGTTAAGCTCATACTCATAGCGGGTATGCCCGCCTGTTGGATAGGTCACTTTTTCTAAAATGGATGCCTTGCAATAAGTGAGTACGCTGGCATTATTGTTCTGCTGAAAATCATAATACTTTGTATTGTTGCGTTGCACATTAAAACTGTAAATATTCGGAATAAAGGAATCATTGGTATGCATACCATTATAGAATCCCCAATAGTCCGATGCGTAAGAAGTTTTTAAAGGTAATTGCTGACTGTTGTAGTCAAATAAATACGGATTTGAACCTATTTCCTGAACAGAGGTTAGTTTTAAACGATGGGTGAGCTCCTGCGGAGTCTTTTCACTATTGTAACCCTGGTTTAAATAACTGTTCCAGTTATTCCCCGTATCAACCGAAACAAAATAGTCGTATGTAAAATCAAACTGCTTTTTGACAACATTTTTATATGTCACTTCAATCTTGTCGAGCTTTTTGGCTTCTTTTAAGTCGATCCGGCCGGAAGTAACAAAATTGATTCTGATGTCATTGTACTCTATTGACGACAAATATGAAAACGGCTGTTGTGTGGCCAAATAGGATGTGGTAACCCCCATGAATTCAGGAATATAATTCGATCCGGTCAAAGCCTCATAGCTTCTGTGTGTCTGGCTTATGTTCGGAAAGTTTTTACTGGGTAAAGTGGTATTGTACTGAAAGTTAATTAGCTCGCCTTTGTTTGTGACCAACTGCGTTAGTTTAAATACCCTACCACTCTTTTTCCCCACCATATCAACGTTGGTAGGAACGGTTCCCCCCGTTGAAGATGTTGATATACTCCTGTTAATAGTTGTTTCTTCTTTTAGTGAAAAAACAAACTTGTTGCCATCGGGCATCGTTATCATGATCGTGGAAATATTCGGAGAATTATTCTCCGTTCCCGGTGCTTCAATTTTAATTCTTTTGTCCGTCAGGCAAACAAATTCACTGTTCTGCCAATTCATCACAAATTTTCCGGAGTAACCAAGGGCATTGAAATAGAAAATATCCGGTTCAGAATCCCATACGCCGGCATAATATTCCGTATTAAAATAACAACCCTGGTTCTGTGCATTCCAGTTATCATCAAGACCTAAAAAGAATGTTCCGCACTGGCTCATCACGGAGGAACCCGTTAAGCCGGTCTGGATATTGATCAGGCAATTAAAATCAGGCAACGACCTGCGGCGATATGGTCCGAAATCGTCCAGGCCTACAACCGATTGTACGATTTGCATATCCGCATTTAAATTCCAGCCCAATCCTACCCAACTTGCCTCTTCGTTTACCCTAATCCCGTTAGCGTGATAACGCAGAATAATGGGTATGTCTAACGCTTTTGTTTTTAAATTATATATAGGAATTGATATATCGGGAGTTCCGGTATAGGTATCTACCGGAATTTCGCCATATTTCATAAACTGAAATGCCGCAGGGTTAGCCGGCATGACGTCGGGCAGCATGGTATTCTGGTTGATCTGACCCAATGCAACTATTGGCATCAATAAAATAAAAAATATCGTTCTCATTATTTTTGCTTTTTCAATTACTTTCTTTTAAACCCTTTAATCACCTTCACCCCGTCTTTCTGTACATTGGTCCGGATCTCAATGACGTAGATCCCTTCGGGTAATCCGCCCAGATCCACCGGGATGGTGCGTTCTTTGGCGATTTCAAAACGATGCAACTGTCTGCCCCCCAGGTCAAAGACCGTACAAGTCCCTTTTTCATACTCGTAGCCGATAATCACATTGGTGTACTGTGCCGTAGGGTTCGGGAAGGCTTCAATGGCCAGTTTGTCCTTGTCGGGTTTGTCCTTGTCTTTGAG